>JAESFX010000127.1_pt1 | contig 88615 bp, 74 predicted proteins | sample 9269501 | NCBI WGS metagenome assembly JAESFX01 (sample SAMN14515570, study PRJNA621655) | algae metagenome | isolation source: Desmonostoc geniculatum HA4340-LM1 and co-occurring heterotrophs from cave... | place: USA: Maniniholo cave, Kauai, Hawaii | collected 2009-07-28
GGGGAAACCGGAAAATCTAGTTCCCTGCCCTTATAAAGGGGGGAAACCGGAAAATCTAGTTCCCTGCCCTTATAAAGGGGGGAAACCGGAAAATCTAGTTCCCTGCCCTTATAAAGGGGGGAAACCGGAAAATCTAGTTCCCTGCCCTTATAAAGGGGGGAAACCGTAAATCTAGTTCCCTCCCCTTTCCAAGGGGAGGGTTAGGGTGGGGTAAAACCGAGATTCATAAGGTATTTCAGACTTGTGTATACACCGTAGGACTTTAGGTATGGGGTAAATCTAAAATCTAAAATCTAAAATCTAAAATTGTCTGACTCCTGAATTCTTACCTACTATTTACCTTGCCACACTCGTTGTAACGACTGAAAAGTTTTAACAAACATATCTTCTAACCAAAGCATAACAAAATCAAGCCATTCCAAAACTTTCTCTAGGGGGTGCTTTTCATAACCTGTTGTAGTTACTTTGGTTTCTATCCAGTCTGGCTGTGCTTCAACTTCAGTGTTTTGATAAAACTGCTGTTGAAAAATTTCCCCTTTATGATTTTCGCTATTATATTGGGAAATAATCCCTTCAGTTTGTTTGACAGAGGTAACTTTTGCAGACGTTTTGGGAATTGAGGCGAGATGACGGGTTGTTTTTTTCCTTTGTACTAAGCCTGATTTGACTTTCGGCTGTTGTAGAGTCCAATTCTTTGGCCAAGAAAGTCCTGCTGATAAACTTGAAGCCAAAGCAGGAGTTGTGTTTTCAGAAAGCGTGGTTGGCTTGTCTGCAAGCGTCTCGGTATCACCAAACAAATCACCCCAAGCTAACCAAGGATCATCAGTTAAATCTTGGTTTTGCAACTCACGGCTTTCAGATAAAGCCTTTTTTGGGCGATGAAATAATACTCTACTTGATTGCTCATCAGCAATTGTTGACTCAAGCGTTTTTCTAGTACCAACGCCAAAAAAGTAATTAAGCGCTGCTTCAATTAAAACCTGAAAATTCAATGTATGAGTTTCCAAATTGTCAGGCTTAACTGCAATTTCTCCCTTAGCAGTTAACTGTTCTTTACCATAAATAAATATATTTAACTGAGTTTGGGCAGTCTGGACAATTTCTTGGCTACGTCGTTGAACGGGGATTAAAGTATTTGATTCTACTTTGGCAATAGCTACATCTAAAAATGTGAATAATTTACTTGAATCAACTAAATTGTTCGATATTCCCTGGGGTAATATTGGAATTCTTACTGTATCTTTTCCAGTAAGTTTTGCTAATAAACTGTCAATTTTGGGTAATAATTCTTTTTCTTTTTTAGCTTCAGCCAATCGCCAATACTGCCAGTAGTTAGCAACTTCACTAATAATTCGGTCTTCTAATTTTGCCTGCTGCTGGGGTGTTAAAATATCGAGAATTTCATTTTCAGCGGTAACAAGTACCAAATTACGATTCAGTAAATTTGTCGCAATTCCCCGCACAACTGCAAGATGCCGCTTGAGAACATTTTCTGGCTGTGAAGATTTGATACTTGCGGCTGAATTCTCTGTAATAGTTGAGGAATGAATAATGTTAGTGTTATTTGTCGAGTTTTTCGGGATAGATTTTTGCCGGAAAAATCCCAAAAAACCCCAAGGATTGAAAGGTTGAGAGGTTTGTTCAGGAGTAGCAATGGCCTCTTGGGATGACAGATAATAAACTGTCTCTAATACGTTTTCAATAGGAGTATCAACACTTAGATCGATTTCCGGCTGAAAATCAGTATCATTTGATGGTAAGTTGAGCCGGGATTGTGGTTCTTTGGTGTGTAGCGTTTTAGCATCTGATTCAGATGGCTGAAGCAGTAGATACACTGGGTAAAGTAGTAATTCCACACCCCACTTAGTGGCAACTTGTAAATGCCGGAAGGTGTATTCCCACTGTTGTGTCAACCGCCGAGATTGCTGGTGGACAAAATTAAATAGTCTGCTTTGATAACGACCAGAGGAACCAGAAGACATAATAGTAATTTTTTAGTTCGAGTCTTGTTTAGTTCTGAGACTCCCGCCAAACGATAAACAGGAGTCAGGAGTCAGAATTCAGAATTCAGAATTGGTGAATATTCTAACTATAAAGGAATAGAGTTTTAATAAGGAAGATGACTACAATTTATACTGAATTCTGACTCCTGAGTTCTGAATTCTTCTTGATAAAAACCACAAACTGCTAATGATTGTGTAACCTCATTTTAGCGAAAATATGACCCCAATTATCCCTCAATCTCAGACCAATTTAATCTCACAAGCAATTGAGCAACTGCGCTCTTTTTCTCAAGTTAATCTCCAGTCTACCTGGTTATACCAGGAATATGACAAAAGAATTACTGATGTTCCACCTTCTGATTTGTCTAATTGGCAACCTGTGAAGTTGAATGCGAAAGAACATATTGCTTGGACAGGCGGGAAAAAAGTGCTATGGCTAGTACAAAAGTTGGTGGTTCCCCAAGATTTACAGGGTTATCCGTTAGCTGGGTTATCTTTGCGACTGGCGTTAGTTTGGTGGGCTGATGCTGCTGAAATTTATGTGAATGGGGAGTTAGCGCTGGAGGGTGATTTATTTGATTCTTCGCCGAGAGTGCTTTTGAGTCGGGGGGTGACGCCAGGGGAAGAATTTATTGTAAGTTTGCGGTTAGTGAGTCCGGGACATTGTGATGGTGCTTTAGTGCGATCGCTCCTTATCTATGAGTCTAATGATGATAATAATCCCGATCCGGGTTTTGTGGCCGATGAGTTGGCTGTTTTGCAACTTTATTTGCAAAAGTTTGCACCTGAGAAGTTGGATGTTTTGGTGGAGGCAGTGGGGGAGGTAACGAACCGCCAAGACGCCAAGGACGCAGAGTGGGGAGAGTTGGTTAAGTCGTTAAGGCAAAATCTAATTCAATCCAAAATCCAAGTTGCGCTCTCAGCGCACCAAAGGTGCGACCTAAAATCTAAAATTTTATTGCTGGGTCATGCTCATCTAGATTTAGCATGGTTGTGGCCTGTGAGTGAAACTTGGAATGCAGCCCAAAATACTTTTGCATCGGTTTTGAAGTTGCAAGCAGATTTTCCGGAGTTAATTTTCTGCCATTCGACTCCGGCGCTTTATGCTTGGGTTGAGGAACATCGCCCGGATTTATTTAGGGCAATTCAAGCACAAGTAGCAGCCGGAAGATGGGAAGTTGTCGGTGGAATGTGGGTAGAACCAGAATTGAACTTGATTGCTGGTGAATCGATTGTGCGTCAGCTATTGTATGGTCAGCGATACATACAACAAAAATTTGGCAAGCTTTCCACTGTGGTGTGGGTTCCGGATTCTTTCGGTTTTTGTGCAACTTTACCGCAGTTTTTCGCCAATGCCGGAATTGAGTATTTTGTCACCCAAAAGTTGCGGTGGAATGATACTACTAAATTTGATTATGGTGCTTTTTGGTGGCGATCGCCAGATGGCAGCGAAGTCTTTAGTTTCATGTCTGCATCCATCGGTGAAGCGATCGACCCAATTAAAATGGCATCATACGCCCTAGAGTGGCACAGCCAAACTGATTTACCACAATCTCTCTGGCTTCCCGGCGTCGGCGACCACGGCGGCGGCCCCACCCGTGATATGTTAGAAACCGCCCAACGCTGGCAAAAATCCCCCTTCTTCCCAAATTTAGAATTTACCACCGCCGAAAAGTATTTACACGAGATTTCACAATCCAAAATCCAAAATCCAAAATCCAAAATTGAAAGCCTCACTTGGAATGACGAACTATACTTAGAATTCCATCGCGGCTGCTACACTACCCACGCAGATCAAAAACGTTGGAATCGACGCTGTGAAGGTTTGTTGTATGAAGCTGAACTATTTGCAACTTTGGCAAATATTAGTTGTGGTGTGAGGTATCCCAAAGCCGAAATTGAAGCAGCTTGGAAACAAGTTTTATTTCAACAGTTTCATGATATTTTGCCTGGTTCTTCCATTACCCAAGTTTATCTGGATGCTTTGCCCCAATGGCAACAAGTCGAAGAAGTGGGAAGGAAGATATTACAAGAATCATTGCTGGCGATCGCATCTCACATTACCTTACCACAACCACCAAAACCCAATAGTTTACCTATTTTCATCTTCAATTCTCTCAATTGGCAGCGTTCTGAGGTAGTTTCTCTCACCTTACCCACACCCGCAACAATTACCCAGCACTGGCAGATTTACGATGCTTCTGGTAAATTGCTTGTCTCCCAATTATCTCAACCATCAACCCTACTATTTCTCGCCTCCGACATCCCACCCGTAGGCTACCGCCTCTTTTGGCTTTCCCCCTCATCTCCCTCATCCCCCTCATCCGCCCCACCTCCAGAATGGATTTTAGAAAATGAATTCCTCCGAGTTGTCGTTAATCATGACACCGGAGATTTATCAAGTGTTTTTGATAAAACTTATCAACGGGAAGTTTTGAGTGGTGCCGGGAATCAACTGCAAGCTTTTAAAGACAGCGGTCAATATTGGGATGCTTGGAATATAGACCCTAATTATGCCCAGCATCCCTTACCTCCAACAAATCTTCAATCTATTGAGTGGGTAGAACAAGGCGCGGTAGAAAATCGTGTGCGCGTAGTGCGTCAGTTGGGCGAATCAGAATTTTGCCAAGATTATATTCTGCAAGCCGGTTCACCTCTGCTGAAAATTTACTCTCAAGTGAACTGGCAAGAAAATCAAGTATTAGTGAAAGCTGCTTTTCCTCTGAATATTGAAGCAGATTTCGCCACCTACGAAATTCCCTGTAGCGCAATTCGCCGTCCAACTAAACCACAAACTCCCGCAGAAAAAGCAAAATGGGAAGTCCCAGCCTTGCGTTGGGCTGATTTAACAAGCGAGATAAACGAGGGTTTATACGGAATTAGTTTACTAAATGATTGTAAATATGGGTACGATGCCAAACAAAATCAATTACGTCTCACACTCCTACGCAGTCCTAATTGGCCAGACCCAGAAGCTGACCGAGGTTTGCATGAATTTACGTATGCCTTGTATCCCCACACAAACAGCTGGCAATCAGCCCACACAGTACAGCGTGGCTATGAATTGAATACACCCCTACAAGTAATACTAAACCCACTCCCCACTCCCCAGTCCCCAGTCCCCAGTCCCCAGTCCCCAATCCCCACTCCCCACTCCCCACTCCCCACCCCCGACAGAGCAAGTTTTTTGCATTTATCATCTGAAAATCTGATTTTGATGGCTTTCAAGCCAGCAGAAGATAACCCAGAGCAATTAATTCTGCGGTGTTATGAATGTCACGGAGAAACAGCCGAGTTATCTTTGCAAAGCAAGCTAGGATTTCGTCTCAAAAATACGGTAGATTTGTTAGAGCGTTCTGCTGATACTGCTCCTGAATTCTCATCTGAGCAACAAATCTTGACGATACAGCCTTGGAAAATCGCCAGCTTCCAGGTGACACCAGGGGCTAATCCCAAGCTTGGGTAAGCCACAAAACTATTGCCAAATTATCTAGTGTTGTGGGGTGGACATCTTGTCCGCCCTTTGTTACGGGCGGGGCGAGATGCATTGGTGTCAACTTAACGTGAAACCCTTGTCAAGACGTGATGCATGAATTCACTCACTTCCCATCACGACCCTCATTACCCCACCCCGGTTTTGTCTAAAGCCAAAACCGCCCCTCCCCTTGGCAAGGGGAGGGGTTGGGGGTGGGGTAAAACGTATGTGGGACAAGCATTTGAGCTTAAGTTGACACCAATGGGCGAGATGCCCACCCTACAAAAAATACTTTTGTTTTTGGAAGTCACTTTTCGGTGGTTAGTCGTAATTTTCCATTCACAAACGACCACTGACAAACGACTATCCTAGTCTTCATGGTCTTCAAAAGGATCGCTCAATTCCTTACTGGGAGGGCCAAAGGAGGTATAAATTCCAAAAGCTGTAATGGCAACCAAGACAGCGGCCACAGAAATGCTAAGAACTATTGCGGGTTCCATAATTTTAAGATTGATTATGAGTGCTATTCTTATAGAATATTACAGAAGATTAAAAAAAGCTTTGGCAAGTAATCTTAGGTGAACTATGGCACAAAGGACTAGGTTGGGAGATATCCTGAGACCACTGAACTCTGAGTATGGGAAAGTGGCACCAGGTTGGGGTACTACCCCTGTGATGGCTGTTTTTATGTTGCTGTTTTTTGTGTTTCTGCTGATTATTCTGCAACTTTACAATAAAACAATCTTGGTTCAGGATGTACTTGTCGATTGGCGCAGTTTAGGACGCTAATGGATACAGGGTTATCTAGTTTAGATAACAAGTGAACTCACACCCGGCTAGTCCGGGTTTTTTTGTGATTAAGAATTCAGAATTCAGGAGTCAGAATTCAGAAGGAATATAGGTGTAAGTGCAGAGTAGGGAACATGGCTGTGCCCCTACTTCATTACTGAAATACGGTGTCATACCATTTCACTAAAACCCTGATACATATAGATTTCGCGTAGGGGCACGGCATTGCCCATTGGTGTCAACTTAACGTGAAACGCTTGACAAAAGTGCAATTATCTTAACCTCTCACGGATGCTCAACTCGTGTTTATTGTTAAAAATATTAGTTATTCTTATAACTTCAAAATCCGTGAATATAGAAATCATGCTGTAATCTGCAATAATGTAAATTACGACGATGTAGGTACAAAAAACAAATATGGCTAGCAATATTCAAGACAAAGAGAACAGTTTAGGCACTTTGTGGTTATTTAAGGAAAAATTTGGTTTTAAACAGCTTCCAGTAGACGTATCTTATGAATATTATTACAAATCGCTGCTTATTTGTGCTAGCGGTGATGGAACACTAGCAGATGAAGAAAGAGATTGGGTGATTGGATATGCCTATGCCTACAATTGCAACCCTGCAATCATTGAACAACTCAAAGTTTACAAGGCTGATGAAGATATCGAGACAGTCGTTACTGGACATTCTTCAGTAGATGTATCACGGCGTTTCCTAATTTATGATGCAATACAAGCTTGTTGTGCTGATGGAGAATATAGTGAAAAAGAACGGGTTGTAGTACTCAAAGCAGCAAAGAAACTCGGTATTTCTGAAGACGTATTTCAACAAATTGAAGAAATCTATCTAGAAACAGTCGAACTCCGTAAAAAACGGCTGGCAGTAATGTATCCCGATGGTGGACCTTTATAATTTTAATTGAAGCGACTGACAGTTCAAAAAATATCACACTGTTCACAGTCAAGAGTCAAATACAAAAAAGTAAGCTATGCCTAGCTTCTACGAAAGTAGAAGACGGTCATTAGTCCTTTTTGACACTCTCAGCACTAAAAGTGACTGAGATTCTTGAAGAGTAATGAGTAATGAGTAATGAGTAATGAGTAAATACCCATTACTTATTACTTATTACTCATTACTTATAGCGGTTCCCATTCAGATGCGGTACAACGTTATATCGCAAGGTGTAGGGGCAATTCATGAACATAGGTGTCAACTTAAGCTTAAACGCTTGTCCCACAGGCGTTTTACCCCCCTTAATCCCCCCTTATAAAGGGGGGAAAAAGGAATCTAGTTCCCTCCCCTTTATAAGGGGAGGGTTAGGGTGGGGTAACGCGTTGAGTTATGGTACGCTAGTAAACTCAAAATCACCTCTTCATAAGGGTTTCACGTTAAGTTGACACCAATGTTCATGAATTGCCCCTACGGGTGTACCTCACGTGAACGAGAACCGCTATATCGAATAAGGCTAACAGTATTTAGAAGCATTTTTCATTCCTGAGAAAAGTTAGAAAAGCAAGTCCTTGTATAGGAAAATTGTGGCAACAGCAGTTCTCTCTTAAAATATACATCAATCATCAGAAAATCTCATGAACGAAACACAAACATATGAGTACGAAGAAGTGTTTGTAACAGGGGAAATTCATCCTATTATTGTGTTGCAAAATTTGCTTGAGTCAGGTGTTATTTCTGACTATATTCTTTATCAAGAGCGGGACGAAGTGCGTATTGCTGGTAATATATTATTTAAGGTATCAGTAAGCTGCGAGGCTGTCTCATTAGAAGATACAGAAAAAAAGCTGTCAGTCCCTATTAGCGATCCATTTAAACAAGTAGAATCCTTATTAGCGTCTTTGCAAATTAGAGATTGGACGGCTTATGGCTATATTGCTTTTGATATAGTTCGCTTCTACTCAAGCTACTCCAAAGCAATACAGCAACCACTTTTATGTTTTATTGTGCCAGAAACTGAACTTCACATTACTAGACAAAGAGTAAAAATTAAAAGTATAAAATCGCTAGATAAAATCAAAAAATTGTTATCAGTTAATAGCAAATTAACAGAGTTCGTTCCAACACCCATATTGATTAATGTTACTGATAACGAGCGGGAATGTTATCAAAGTAAAGTAGATGTTCTCATTCAAGCTATTCAAGCAGGTAAATTACAAAAAGCCATACTTTCTCGTTATGTAAAAATAAAAGGAGATCTGGACGTTATTAAAACCTATATAGCCGGAACAAAAGTTAATAACTCTGCCCGTTCATATTGTCTGAATATAGGAGATGTGCGTGCTGTAGGTTTTAGTCCCGAAATATTGATGCAAATAGACAATCAAGGATTTGTTATTACCAATCCGTTGGCAGGCACTCGGCGACGTGGTGAAAACTCGCAAGAAGATGCTCGCCTGTATAGTGAATTATTTACCAATGCTAAAGAGGTTAAAGAACACGCGCTCTCCGTCGAACTTGCTCAACAAGAGATTGCCAAACTTTCTGTACCTGGGACAGTTAAAATATTCGACTTTATGCAGGTCAAGAAATACCGCTATGTACAGCATTTATCATCGCGAGTCAGCGGTCAGTTAAAATCAAAGAAAACTTTATGGGATGCTCTTGCAGTTTTATTTCCAGGCATTACTGTGTCCGGTATTGATAAAAGTGAGGCATTGGAATGGATAGCTCGCCTAGAAGACGAGCCACGAGGTATTTATGCAGGTGCTATTGGTTGGATAAACAGCACTGGACTAGTAGATTTAGCGATCGCCATCCGCTCCATCTATCAATATGATGACCGGATTTACCTAAATGCTGGAGCAGGTATAGTAGCAGAATCACTCCCAGAAGAAGAGTATATGGAGTCTGTTAACAAAATGAACACCATGTTGTGCTGTCTGGTATTAAAGTATTAATCAACCCAAGCTATTTATGGCTTAGATGTAACTTTTTGATTTTTGGGATTTGGCAGTTCAGATACAATTCCTTTATAAGGCAACTTTTTCTCAATTCATCCAGTATCTTCTAAAAACGTTATGCAAAATATAGCCCTTGGATTTCAATCTCCCGAAAAAATGAACGAACCAAAATTTTTATTTGACTTTCTAGATAAATGTGACGAAATAGATTCTGTGCGCGTATGCAAGCAGAAAATCATCGATTATTTAGGCATTCAAGAAGGTGATTGCGTTTTAGATGTAGGGTGCGGAATCGGTCAGGAAGTACAACGTATAAAACAAATTGTTGGTAACAATGGTTTAGTTGTGGGAGTAGATAAAAGTGAGTTAATGATTGAGGAGGCGAAGAAAAGAGCAGATAAATTAAATCTGTCAGTCAAGTATTATCTAGCTGATGCCAACTCTCTCAAGATGAATGATAATAGCTTTGATGCGTGTCGGGCAGAACGTGTTTTATTGTTCCTAGAAAACCCAAAGAACGCAGTGTTGGAAATGATTCGTGTATTGCGTCCTGGCGGAAAGCTTGCTATCTTTGATTTTTACTTAGACGGCACTTTTGTTAACTCGGCTTTTCCCGCTTTAACTCGCAAAATTGTTGGCTTCATATCAGACAGTTTCCCCAATGGATTAATAGGTTGTAAACTTCCGGAAATATTTGAAGAATTAGGTTTAAGCAACATCACTTTTGTTCCGCACACTAATCTAGCACCATATGATTTCTTTATGTGGGTTTGTCATGGAATTTTAGAGCAAGCTATTAATCAAAAAGTTATATCAGAATCCGACTTGAATCAATGGGTAAATCAATTAAAAAAAATGCACGAGTCAGGGCGTTTTTTAGCAGGTTTTCCAGGTTTTATTGTGACTGGGCAAAAAAAATAATCTCAAGGCATCTGCAAAGAATAAATCATTTTCATCCAAGGGTCGGAGGCGTTGGACTTGAGAGGATATTTGAAAAGTCGGAAAGAGTGTAAAAAAGCTCCCTCAGTATAAGCTGTGAATAGATAATAAACAGCACCGAGAGAACATTGCCTGGGGATTTCCCAGCTTGGCAGACAGTGTATACATATTTCCGAAACTGGCGTAAAAATGGGACATGGTTGCAGATCCATGATTGTCTGCTAGAACTGACGTCACAGTCCTCAAAACCGAATTGAGTATTGAACTAATTCGCGCTGATTAGGTCGCATTCCTACAACTACAAGAACGCATTCTCCACGTGGAATTTCAAACTAAGCTTGAATCCACACCACCCCTACCCCTGCGGATGCTCGATTATTGGGTGAGTAACATACACCACATTTCAAAGTCTTTGTAGGGGTACAGCCATGTTCCCTACCCGTGTATTGGGAAACATTTTGATGGTCAGTGACATAAGGCATCACTCGCTTGTGGGGCGATCGCTTTCTATAATAGGCGATTTTTGAGTAGACTACATAATAATATGTGTGTGAGTCTATATAGTGGTTTTAGAAATTATAGGAGATCACAAATGAATATATTTGGTATCGGTTTGCCGGAAATGGCTGTAATTATGGTAGTGGCGCTGTTAATCTTTGGGCCAAAGAAGCTACCGGAGATTGGGCGGAGTGTGGGGAAAACAATTCGCAGCTTTCAAGAAGCTTCTAAGGAGTTTCAAACCGAGTTTCAAAAAGAAGCTGAACAGTTAGAAGAAGCTGTGAAAACTACCGCTGAATTGGAACCCAAGCAAATCGAGCCAGCTAAATCACAGCAAGATACTGCTAGTTCTTCCCAAGTTGGCTAGGAAAACATCCCAATTTTGGATTTTAGGTCGCACCTTTGGTGTGCTAACACTACAACTCGGATTTTAGATTATTTGGCGCTTGAGAGCAAAGTTTCTGGTGAGCAGAACAATCCAAAGCGCGATCGCCAATCTAAAATCACTCAACGATCTACCCTTATGGTCTTTGTCAATCCAAAATCTAAAATCTAAAATCTAAAATTGATTGACTGTAGCAAAATGACAGAAGCTGTTACGCAACCAGCTTTGGTGATTCCCCAGCTAATTGTCGGGTTGGGGAATCCAGAAAGCAAATATGACCAAACACGCCATAATATTGGCTTTGCTGCTGTGGAAACTCTCTCTAGTTCTTGGCGCATTAACCTAGCGGAAAATCGCAAGTTTCAAGGAGAGTATGGTGAGGGTATGGCACCAGGTGGAGGTAAAATTCGCTTGCTCAAGCCCTTGACTTATATGAATCGTTCGGGACAAGCCATACAAGCAGTGACGAGTTGGTATAAATTGCCGCCTGAGTCAGTGTTAATAATTTATGACGATATGGATTTGCCTTTGGGAAAAACTCGTCTGCGCTTGTCTGGTTCGGCTGGGGGACATAATGGCATGAAAAGTGCGATCGCACATCTCAACACTCAAAACTTTCCCCGTTTGCGAATCGGTATTGGTAAACCCAAAGATGCACCTAATAATGATGATTCAGATGCTATCTCCCACGTGCTGGGGCGATTTTCTGCTAGCGAAAATCAGCTGATGTCTCTTGTACTTCAGTTCATGGTTGACTGTGTAGAACTCAGTCTAAAGCAGGGAGTAGAAAAGGCAATGAATATTTGTAATAGCCGCACTATTAATAATTCTGAGTCTTAAGATGAGTGCTGAGTTAGGAATTAGCAGTTTTTCTCCCCCTGCCTCCCCTGCCTCCCCTGCTCCCTACTCCCCAGCCCCAGCCTGTTATCTTGGTTGATGGGCAGCTATTGTAGCTTGCTCCATCCAACCAATATAAAGCTCCTACACACTCTGTGTAAAAGTAAAATCACTCATCGACACCCTAAAAAAAGAGTGCGGCACATCTTGCTTAATTTTTGTAAGAATAATGGCGATGTCTACGACGGGCTATGCCTACGCGTCGTTGCCTGTTGTAGGTTATTACCTCAAGCAACCTCAGTACCAAAGCAAATAGTTTTATTTAAAACGTCTTTTGCGTCTAGCTGCCACTGCCTTACGTTTGCGTTTTTCCAACGGTGTTTCAAAGTGCCGATGATATTTCACGTCAGCCAATATGCCAGCCTTGGAAACCTGGCGTTTAAACCGACGTAAAGCTGAGTCTATTCCTTCATTTTCTCCTAGAACAACCTGGGTCATTCTCGCCTTGTCCTCATAATCAATAGTTTCCATTGTAATAGTAGCCTCAACCTTAGTAAAACCCCCCTGAACAAAGCCATGATTGAGAGGCTATTGATCTGGTTGAGATTGGTTATGTGTACTTCACAGTTGTTGAAATCGGCACTCAGTTACAATTTTAATGCAAGTGCGCTAATGTACCTCAGCCTGAATCAAAAAGAGGGGAAAAGGATCGTGTTAAATTTCCCTGACTCTACTATTTTTAAAAGTTAATTCTGCCTTGATTCAATAATTTATATCCGACTGTTAAAGCAGTAAAAGCAACCAATAAATTCCATAAACTAGTCGATCTAAAAATTACTCCACCACTCAAGAAAACTAGTACTATACCAATACCTAACAAAATCCATCCCAAATTGCTAGCCTCTCGGTGAAAAAACACCAATGTCAAGGCACCTGCCATAATTGCTAAAACTGAGGCAGTAGCAGGTAAGCTACGGGAAAAAATTGAATAATAACCGCTAACAAATATGATGTTTTGACCAAAAAAGTATAAACCTGTAAACAGCAAGATTAAACCTATAAGTTTGATTAACAATCTGCCCATAGTATTTGTATATTATTTTTAGTGGCTGAATCTAATTTAAACCGGATTATACTGGAGTTTTTAAATTACTTCTAAAAATTACGTAAAATTATTTTAACTTAACTCAAGTAAATATACGCAACAAAAATTTAGGCTGTCTGGAGATGTTGGTGTAAGTAAAGCTGATTACAGAAAGTACTCCTTGCCAGGGTGCGATCGAGGTGCTTTAATAGCGATCGCATTCCGCGAAAGTTTCCTACGTACAAAACACCCAGCGACTCGACATCAGACATCACCGCCGATGTTGAGATATTTATCTATGCTTTTAGAAACTATGACAAGCTAGTAGCATATCCTTGACACTAAATTCTGCCAAACAGCTAAATAGGAGCATATATGGAGCCAATCATTGCTATAGTCTTAGCCCTTATAGGTTATGCCTTAGGTTCTGCAAAACTGATTAATCAAGGAAATGAAGCCCTAGTGGAACGCTTGGGGCGGTATCATCGGAAACTTAAGCCAGGACTGAACTTTATTGTTCCCTTGGTGGATCAAATTGTTATGGAAGATACCACGCGAGAGCAGTTTATTGATATCAAACCCCAGAATGTGATCACCAAAGATAATATTTATGTAGAAGTAGACGCGATTGTATACTGGCGGATTATAGATATCGAAAGAAGCTTTTACGCGATCGAAGATCTTCAAGGAGCATTGATACAGCTGGCGACAACAACGCTGCGGGAAATCATCGCTCAAAACACCCTTGAACAGACCAACGTCTCTAGGGCAGAGATGGACAAAGCTATCTTAGACCAGTTGAATGAAATAACGGCAGATTGGGGAGTGCAAATTCTGCGGTTAGATCTTCAAAGAATTACTCTACCTGAGAGTGTACGTAAATCTAGGGAAGATGAGCAAGCTGCTGAAATCAAAAAACGGGCACTGATTAAGGAAGCAGAAGGACAGAAGGAAGCGGCTATTCGCAAAGCAGAAGGAACTATGACTTCAGTTGAAATCATTGCTAGAGCCTTACGTGAAAATCCAGAAAGTAAGGAAATTCTGCGATACCTTGTGGCTCAAGATTACGTCAAGGCTAGCCAACAACTCGGCGAGAGCAATAATGCCAAAATTGTGTTTGTAGACCCAGCTAATTCAACTGAAATGTTTCAGGAGTTAATTGCTGAGTCGGTAAATCACGAAGATCGCCCCAAAAACTCGGAAAACGGTACTACCTAACAGCAGCCACACTGGCGGCGCACCAAACGCTACGAATGAAATAAATACTTTCTTCCCCCACTCCCTGTATTTCTTAAGAGTCACGCTGTGCGGGTTGTCGAAATATTGCATCGGCTACCAGGGAAACCTCGCGCATTTCTTGGACATCGTGAACTCTAAGGATATCAGCACCATTCACGATCGCAGCACAACAAGCTGCTGCGGTTCCCCAAACTCGTGCCTTGGGATCTGGTTGATTGAGAATCCGACCAATGAAACTTTTACGAGATGCTCCTACTAAGATAGGACAGTTGAGTGCCCTCAGCGATCGCAGTTGCTGAAAAATTTCTAAATTTTGCTCATAATTCTTGGCAAAGCCAATACCAGGATCGATAATCACTTTATCCCGATGGATGCCCGCAGCAGTTGCAGCCGCGATTTGATGCCGCAAAAAACTCAAAATCTCTGCCATCAAATCTTGATAATCGGTCATCTGTTGCATGGTTTGTGGTGTTCCCCGAATGTGCATTAAAATAATCGGCACACCCAAACTGGCGATCGTTGGCAACATTTCCGAGTCAAAGCTACCGCCAGAAATATCATTAATCATATCTGCCCCAGCTTCTACAGATGCCCTTGCTACAGCAGCACGGGTAGTATCTACAGAGATGGGTACTGAAATTTCCGGTCTGAGAACCTGTAACACCGACAGCACCCGGTCTAGTTCCTCTTGGAGAGTTATTTGCTTTGCCCCTGGTCGAGTTGATTGACCACCCACATCGATAATGTCAGCACCAGCAGCCACCAATGCTTGCGCCTGGACTAAAGCCGCAGAGGTCGTATTAAACTCACCTCCATCACTAAAGCTATCAGGCGTTACGTTCAAAATGCCCATCAAATAAGTCCGCTGTTCCCACTCGAAACAGCGTCCCCGGATTATCAAGTTAGTTGGCATAAAAAGAAGTCAGAAGTCAGAATTCTGAATTCAGAAGTCAGAATTCTGAATGCTTCACCCATAAAGTCAAAAATCGAAGCTAGGGCTTGCGCTGATATGAGCCATTCCCATGCTCTGCATGGGAACGAGAAAAAAGCGCATCAAATTAACTTATAATTCACAATCCGAGCGAAACTCTCAGCTTCGAGACTTGCTCCTCCCACTAAAACGCCATCAATTTCTGGTTGAGCCATGATTTCATCAATATTATTTGGCTTGACTGAGCCACCATATTGAATTGATACATTTGGATTACTCAATTCGCTACGAATTAAGCCAATTATGCGATTAGCTTCCACAGCTTCACAAGTATCACCAGTGCCAATTGCCCAAATCGGTTCATAGGCTATCACCAAATTATTCTGATCGATATCTACCAAACCTTTGTCGAGTTGGAGACTAATCAGTGATTCAGTTTCTCCCTTATCTCGTTGTTCTTTAGTTTCGCCAACGCAGAGAATTGGGGTCAAACCAAACCTTTGAGCTGTTCTCAGGCGCAGATTAACGGTGGCGTCCGTTTCACCGAAGTATTGGCGGCGTTCGCTATGACCGACAATCACAAAGCGCACGCCAATTTCTATCAGCATAGGGGCAGAAATCTCACCTGTGTAGGCTCCATATTCTTCCCAATGGACATTTTGCGCTCCCAGTTGTATGCGACTACCATGTAAGTTACGGGACAAGCCGCTGAGGTCAGTGAAAGGAGGGCACAATAGTACTTCACGTTCTTCAGGCGTTTCCTGTAAGTAGGGCAGAAATCCTCGTAAAAAGTCTTCGGACTCTGCCTGGGTTTTGTACATTTTCCAGTTACCGGCAATAACTATTTTTCGCACAGGTAATTTAGTCAAGATTCTAACGCTACTAGATGCATTTTTCAGTCTAGAACTTTTTTGGATGCAATCAGCATTTTAAACAAAAGCTTGACTGCTTTTATTGCTACACGCATTGTGACAACTTTGACTGGTTTGCCAAATGACTTTTAACCAATTATCTCAGTATTGGGTTTGTTAGGACGGTGGGCAGGTTCGACTGCACTAAAAACCCATTGCTACAATGATCGCCTGCACAAGCCAGAACCACCGCTAACCTTAGACTTGGAGATACAGCGTATTTCAGGTAAATGAGGTACACGGGTAGGGTAGCACAGCTGTGCTACCCTACGATTATCTGTACCTCACCAACTTGCAATCTGCTGTATATTGAAGTTTTGAAAAACTACATAATATTTAATGGGTCTACGTCTATTGTCAAGCTTACAGATTGGGGACAAAGCGATCGCACTTGTTCCCAATCTGGCAGTTGTGGCAATTCATCAGGAGCAAATTTAATCAATATTTGCCAACGATAACGATTCGCTACTCGTAAAATACTCGCTGGTGCTGGCCCCAATATCTCTAATTCTTCGTTTGCACTTAAAGCTGTAGCGATGATTTGGGCTGTATTCTGCACTTGAATGGGATCGAGACTACTCAAGCGCAACAAAATTAACCTTCCGTAAGGGGGATAATTCAAGGCTTGGCGCTGTTCTAATTCTGCCTGAGAAAAAGATTGATAATCGTGCGATCGCACTGCCTGAATAACTGCATGTTCTGAAGTATAAGTTTGTACAATAACTCTACCCGGATCGTCGCCTCTACCAGCACGTCCAGCTACCTGAGTCAAGGTTTGAAATGCCCGTTCGCTAGCCCGATAATCTGATAAGTTCAGCAAACCATCGGCGGCGACAACGCCCACAAGCGTCACCTGGGGTAAATCTAAGCCTTTGGTGAGCATTTGCGTACCTACTAATAAATCTGCTTCGCCGTTGGCAAATTGCGTAAGTAAGGTACGGTGTGCGCCTTTGTTGCGGGTGGTATCGCTATCAAACCGAATTAAGCGTAATTGCGGGAACTGTCGCGCTAGTTCCTGGGTGACTTTCTGAGTACCGCTACCGAAGAATTTGAGGTAAGGTGAACTGCAATCGGGGCAAAATTTGGGATGCGATCGCGTATAGTTACAGTAATGACACCGCAATAATTCTGGCGCTCCTTCTTCGGTGTGGTGATATGCCAGGGACACGTCACAGTAGGGACATTCCAACACATACCCACAACTGCGGCAAGATACAAAAGTACTGTGTCCCCGACGATGGATAAATAAAATTCCTTGTTGCTGTCTTTCTTTTAACTGTTGCAAAGCTTCTTGCAAGGATCTACTAAATATAGAACGATTTCCCTGCTGCAACTCCTGGCGCATATCCACAATTTCTACTGGCGGTAGTGGGCGGGAATTGATGCGTTCGGGGAGGGAGAGGTAGTGAGTGGAAAGTGAGGAGTTAGGAGTTAGGAGTGAGGAGTTAGGAGTTAGGGATTCTTCCCCTGCTTCCCCTGCTTCCCCTGCCTCTCTGCTCCTCTGCTCCCTCACACTCAGCCAACTTTCCAAGGAAGGGGTAGCGGAACCTAAAACCAGGGGGCAATTTTCTAATTCGGCTCGCCATTGGGCGACGGTGCGGGCGTGGTAGGTGGGGATGGGTGAGTCTTGCTTGAAGCTGCTGTCGTGTTCTTCGTCTAATATGATTAAACCCAAGTTGGGTAAAGGAGCGAAAATGGCGCTGCGGGTACCTATGACAACTTGGGGTTCTCCGGTGAGCATTTGTCGCCAGGTGTCGTAACGTTCACCGTCTGAGAGGGCGCTGTGATATACACTAACTTTATTGCCAAAGCGGGCGCGAAAACGATCGGTTAGTTGGGGTGTGAGTCCAATTTCTGGGACTAAAACCAGGGCGGATTTGCCGACTTTCAGTAGAGGAGCGATCGCTTGCAAATATACTTCGGTTTTTCCGGAACCTGTCACCCCATGCAATAAAATTTGAGCAAATCCATTTAATGACTCGATTGTAGCTAGGGCGCTGGCTTGGGCTGAATTTAACGTTTTTGGTCGATCTTGAGCTAATGTTGGGCTTTGTTCTGTTCGCAATACTTCCCGTTCTTCGATGACGATGTAACCCTTTTGTGCTAGGGTCTTCAAAATCGAGGAACTAGCATTGCAAATTTGCAATAATTCAGTTTGCCACAATTCCCCACCACGCCGCCGCAGCACTTCTAAAATTTCTCGTTGGCGAGTTGTTAAGTCACGATCGAGTGTACTGCCCACTAGCGTCACTGCTTTTTCAAATTTCGGCTTAGTCAGCTGGGGCGGTTCTAAGTAACTTTCTACTAAACCTCGTCGCAATAGTTCGCGGACTCCCTGGTAAGCTCGTTGGACTTGATTTTGTAAGTACCGAAAGCTATAATCACCGTCTGCTTGTTGCTGTAGGAGTTGGAGAATTTTATAAGCATCTTTATTGTTAACTTTGGGTACTAAACTTTGAAAGCTTAATAAAGCCAAAATTTTAATCAAATAATTATTTTCGATTGTATTGAGTAAATAAAACTCAATTAGGCAAGAATAAGCTTGAGGAATCACACGCATCAAAGGTGTATCTAACCAAGCATTAATATTAGTGTTAGTAGACACTGCTGCACCGGCCACAGTTAAGCGGATGCGACGCTGCGATCGCCCCAATAATCCCGGTGGTAGTGCTGTACGTATTACCTGAATCATTTGTGTGTAGTAATACTGCGATACCCGTTCCATCAGAGTCCAGTAACTATCGCGGAAAAATTTCTTTTGAATAACATCTTCCACATCCCGAATTTTTTCTAGCGGTAAGTCTGCTGGAGGTTTGAAAAGCAATCTAATGGCTACTCCTGTTAGATGTTGTGCGCCAAATGGCACATTCAAAATATCTCCAGGTTTTACTTCTAACCCAGTTGGCGATCGATATACATATAGATTTCCACCTTTTTCTACTTCTGTTGCAGTTTCTGGACAGTCCACCAGTACTTCAACCCAACGATTAACAGTTGCATCTGACTGGTAAGATTCCCCAGGTTCTGCTACTACTAAAGAAGATAAACTTACGTCATTAATATACATAGTTGCTGAATTAATAGTTAGATATTTTACTCACCTAGCTTCTGAATAACTAAACTCTAACTTTTTGCTTTCTTAGACATAAATGGTATTTCTCAATACTGTTATTCTTCATAATACTTGATAAGTTTCCTCTTATGTAATCTACTAGACAAATTCGTATCAACTTTACATGCAATAAATATCTGGGGTTCTCTATACAAATAAAAGCATTTTGGCTATTGCTGCAAAAGTTGCTCTATCTACTAAATAGGGAGTAGCCTTTTTCCGCCTATCGATAGATATTCAACCCTTTATGCATATGAGATGCTTTTATACAAATAAGAATATCCCGAAATTAAGCTGCCATCATTGTAATTTGTATCATCAGGGTAACTTACAATCGGGAATGCATAACCCCAACACCAGGTTTTTGTTTTATCCAGTGACTTCCAGCAACTAGACATTAAAAATATTTAGAAAGATATATGAAGATTTAAGAAATCTGGATAGTTAGCTGAGATTTTTATATTTGTTAAGTTGAGAAAGTTTGAGGGGGTTTGACATATTTGGTAATTAAGAAAAAAATGAAGAATATATCTGTTGTCAGCCTGAGAAGCAAGTTTTGTTGGGTGCGAAGGCCAGTTACGTTATAGCTTGTATCTAACTGTAACCCTTATTTAGTAGGTACTAGCAATTTTTATTCCTGAAGAGAAATTAGCATAAGCTTGTATTCGGCTATATAAACGGGTGCATTCTTGCCTTAGGGAAAACTACCAAGCCTCAAACGAGTAGCTGTAACTAAAATTATGTACCAAACAAAGCAACAATCCCTAAAGGAAACTATGAATATTGTTGAATTGGGAAAAATGGAAATACTGGAGAATACTGCTGATAGTGAAGAACTATTACTGGAGAATTTAGATGCAGTAGCCGATGAAGAGCCTCCAATTTTAGTAGAAAATTTGGAATCGGAGGAACGGGATGGAGATGAAATGGCGGCGGCTCGTCCTTCGGGATATAATAAGACCGAACATGATGATGCTGTAGGCGCGTTCTTTAAGGAAATGGCGCGTTATCCGCTGCTAAAACCTGATGAAGAAGTTGAATTAGCACGGCGAGTTAGGTTTCTCGAAGAAATTAGGGAATTACAAGCTACTTTAGAGTCAAAATTGGGACAAGAACCTAGCAAGTTAGAAGTAGCTTCTGAGCTAGAAATGACAGAAAAGCAATTAGAAAGTCGCTTATATCAAGGTAGAGTAGCGAAACGTAAAATGATTCGCTCGAATCTGAGATTAGTAGTTTCTATTGCCAAGCGATACCTGAATCGGGGAGTACCTTTTCTGGATTTAATTCAGGAAGGAGCAATGGGTTTAAATCGTGCTACAGAAAAGTTTGATCCGGATAAAGGATATAAGTTTTCTACTTACGCCTATTGGTGGATTAGACAAGCGATTACTAGAGCGATCGCTAATGATGCGCGAACAATCAGGCTACCAATTCATATTGTTGAAAAACTTAACAAACTCAAAAAAGCCCAACGAGAACTCAAGCAAAAACTCTGTCGAAATCCTTCCGAAGGTGAAATGGCGGAAGCCTTAGAAATTAGTGTCCAACAACTACGTCAACTACAACAATTACGCCGTCAAGCACTTTCTCTCAACCACCGTGTTGGTAAAGAAGAAGACACAGAATTGATGGATTTGTTAGAAGACGAAGATAACCTATCTCCAGAAGCAAAAATGAACGAAAACATGATGCGTCAGGAGATTTGGGAAGTATTGGGTGACGTGTTAACTCCACGGGAAAAAGACGTAATTTCTTTGCGCTATGGCTTGACAACTAGCGAACCCTGTACTTTGGAAGAAGTTGGCAATATGTTCAATCTTTCCCGTGAGCGAGTGCGACAAATTCAAAGTAAAGCCATGCGAAAATTGCGTCGTCCCCACATAGCCAAACGGTTAAAAGGTTGGTTGATCTAACAATTTTACCCGATAATCAAGACCTAATACCAAGTTAGGATAAATAGTATTGTTTGAGATTCCTGGAACTGTCTTGAGTAAAGACATTTAATCCAAAATCGCAAATCTAAAATCCAAAATTGGTATGATACCTGACCTCATTATCTCTCATCACGAAACATTTTTTGAGCGGGGGCGATCGCCACTGCAAAAAAAACGGGTGTTTTGTACCTTTTTTCGGCTTTTCTTTAGTCATTAATCAAAAAAATTGCACAGTTAACTATAGACTATGGACTATGAACTATGGACTATAGACTAATGACTGCGAGTAGCAATTTGATTGTGCGTTTTGCCGAGCCAGCTGATTACAGCGTACTGTTTAAATTAATTGAAGGGCTTGCTGAGTATGAAAAATTATCTCACGCTGTCACCGGCAATGCTCTAGCACTTAAGGAACATTTATTTGGTTCCCACAGATATATAGAAGCAATACTAGCAGAATCTGGCAGTCAAGCTGTTGGATTTGCCCTATTTTTTCATAATTATTCAACATTTCTGACCAAGCCAGGAATTTATTTAGAAGATTTATTTGTTTTACCAGAATATCGCAGGCAAGGTATTGGTAAAGCTATCCTGACAAAAGTAGCCCAGATAGCCGTAGAACGTAATTGTGGACGTTTAGAATGGAGTGTGTTGGATTGGAATGAATCAGCCCAAGAATTTTACCGTAGCATGGGAGCATCTATATTAGATGATTGGCGAATTTGTCGTGTAACAGAAGATGCACTGAATAAGTTAGGCGCTGTGTGAAAATCAAATTATTGTAGGGTGTGTTATCAGAATTCAGAATTCAGAATTCAGAATTCAGAATTCTCTTTTAAGGCTAAGTTTGACAGCTTGTCATTTGACTATGGCAGCGGCTCAACTGACAATTATGAAGGATATTCCAACGAATCAGGCGTTATTGCAGAGGGAACACGAAATGAAAAAAATTATTACAGTCATGCTGTTAGGCATAGCAATCTTCACCTTTGCCTTCAGTAGTCCAGCTTTAGCCGCAGATGTTGCTAGTGGAGCTAAATTATTTAGTGCTAATTGTGCTTCTTGTCATGCGGGTGGCAAGAATTTAGTGAAAGCAGAAAAGAGCCTGAAGAAGGACGCTTTGGAAAAGTATGACATGTACTCAGCAGAGGCGATTATTGCTCAAGTTACAAACGGTAAAGCTGCCATGCCTGCTTTTGGCAAACGTTTAAAGCCTGAGCAGATTGAAAATGTTGCTGCTTATGTACTTGAGCAAGCAGATAAAGGTTGGAAGTAAAACTGATATCGTGAAAATTCAGAATTCAGGATTGAAATAGTCTTCTATATCTGACTAAAAATCTGAGATTCTGTACTCAATTTAGTTGCAAACTACCGGAAGTTCATGAATTAACAATTAGCGGGACAAAAAGCCCCGCTAATTTTATTACTGGTGAAATTTTACTACTATCAAAGTGCCTACGGACTTAAGCATGATTTACAGATGTGCTATAAGCACTTGGAAGAAACTGGCACTTGAAACCTTTGCTTGAATCTTACTCTACCGGATTGGAGACTGGTGATTTAGAATTTGCAGCTTAGAGGCTATTTATAAAGTAAACATAAAATTCTTGTAGGGTGTGTTGGGCGCATATTTCAATATGATTTGTCACCAAAAATATGACATGAGCGCCTAACGCACCCCCATATAAGACGGTGCGTTAGGCTAAAGCCGTAACACACCCTACCTTTTGATTTACTTTATAGATGGTCTGTAAATATTCTTCGGGTTAAGCTTAGTAAACTCAACGAGGTTGTCACCAACCCCGTTGGTCTTCAAAACCGTGCTTAATAGTTTCCCATTACACGGCTCCTCAATGATTCGGCACATTGTCATGTGTACTTCACGACTGAACCATCCTCAGTTGTCTTTTCGTCGTGGCAGTGTCGATGTAATATCTGGAGATTTTTGTAATCATCTTTGCCTCCCAAACTTTTGGGGATTATGTGGTCAATCTCCAGTACATCTTCCTCTCGGAAGTACATTCCGCAATGGGTACACTTCCCTTGTTGTGACTTTAGGAGTGTTGCCACTCTCAAGGTCGTTTCGGGGTGTTTCCCCATTCTTGAACTCCAGTAAATTAGGTTGCCATCGTAAGAACTGGCATCGCCTTCAACTTTCACATGACGGATAATCTTTGTTTCCGTGTGTGACCGTAACCGCATCGGGTTTTTACCCTCCTGCCTGGTTGCGAATACCCAATTATCACCACCTATAGTTTGCCAATATTTCTTTGACACCCATCCCCCAGATTTCTGGGGATGGCGGTGTTGCGCCCAAGCTTTCAACTTTGGATACAAAAGATTATCTAAGTCAGCAAAGATAACCTTACTTATCACTGTTGAATAGTAGTTAGACCATCCTGTTATTACCGGATTTAGTCGGCTGATTAGCGCCATTTGTGGCGCTGCTTTATGGTCATCGATGATACTGGCTATTCGGTCGTAATGTATCTTTTGCTTTTCTGTGCTTGGGGTGATGATTTTTTTGAAACCTTGTTTTGAGTGGTATTTACCCACTTTCAACTGTCTTATGTTAAAACCAAGGAAGTTAAAACCTTTAGAATGATGCTATCCACCGGGTTTATTAGGAGTGCAACTGGTCAACCGAGGAATTGCCAGCCCCTTTATCCCTTGCCTTTTGGCTCCAACGCATTAAGCCTTATTTCGCTGGTTCTTCATTACGATGGTTTGCCGCATCTTTGCTTTCGCTATTCATAGGTTCATGCTCGAAGGGAACCAGTTTAGGCTACCAGTTTTACCTCCTTTTCATCCCGCTTTACGGATTGATGGCTAGTCGCTACCGTAGGGATGATGCTGTTACCGTTGCACCTACGGAGAGGGACTTTTCCTTAGTTTTCTTTAGAGTCACCCTCATGGTTATTCAGTTATCATCTGAGAGAGATTAAAGTGCGAACTCCACCCATTAAGGGTTATCTCTCAAATGTCACTCATCCCTGAATATTTCTATTCATTTCGAGTGAACGAATCGCACCCCCGGTCTGAAGACGCGGGGATTTCTGAAGAGTCCACAAAAGAACTTTCTTAGGCTGACTTAAACAACCTCTACCTACTCCACTTAAGTCAAACTTAAATATCGCAGCTACTTTCTTGATTATGTTGATTGCCCCGTGGCAGTCTGCATTTATTTTGATTCCAGTTGAGGTTTGAAATTGGCCTCTTGTTATCCGAGTTCCGCTACTTTTCCACCATAAGGGTTTTTCACCGAATTTAGGTAGAAAATCATTTTGGATTATTAAAGCAAAAGAAATAGCATCAGATCATGTTCATTTGCTTATAGAGTATGATGAAAAAACACCTATCTGTGATGTTGTCAAAGCTTTTAAAGGTCGTAGTTCTAAGTTGTTGAGAGAAGAGTTCCCAGCAATTTTAAAAACTCCCGTCACTCTGGACTAGAAGCTATTTTTATGATACTTCTGGCAAGGTAAGTACTGGTAACGTGATGGCATATATAAATGATCCACATCATGAAAGACATTAATCTTGAAAGCAGATAAATCTGCTCGTGTCGTTTTTCCACCTCTAAAGAGACGGGGCTACCAAACTCCCGAATCTTTCTCGTGTAGTATTTTTTTTGTGTTTGTGTTTGCATAATATCCACCTGATTACAATAACCAATTACTGAGGATAAGACCGGACTAAAAACTTCTCTGCCTCAGCTTTATTTTTAATCACTCCATCTAAAGTTGCAGCCAGTAAATCATCTAACATTTGTCGATACTGCGCCCCCGGTTTATAACCTAATTTCTTTAAGTCATTACCATTTAAAATTGGCGAAATGTTAGCCAAGACTGTCAAATAATACCATATCTGCCGCCTGATTACTTGCTGGCTTTGTAGGGCGATTAAAATTAACATTGGTAAGTCGTATTGCCGTAGAAATTGAACTATTTTACTGGGGCGTTGACAGCCAGGTAAAGTTTCTAAAACTTCAGCTTGAGCCTTGGCTAAGTTTTGTAACCGTTTAATACCATCCTCTTGCAATTGCAAATTTTTTGCCACTTTTGCCCGATTCTGTGGTTCTAGGTGGGCGATTAACACTTCTAAACGCATTTCCCAGTGAATCAGGGTTTGTTGGGGATCAAATCGCCGCAAACAGCGTTCTAGCAAGCGTAATTGTCGCAGTAGTTCTACATCTAGCTTCAGGCTAGGATGAATGCATTGCAATGCCCCTAAGTTATCGAGTAACTGTAAAGCCGATTTCCAATAGAAGGCTTCTAGGATGTGCTTTAATTCCGTTTTCAGTCTTGTTTGCAAAGCTGGAGTTTTGCTATTCTCTTGGGCAGTGCGATCGTAAACGCCACTGTTGATGGCATAGCGGATAAACTCTTGTGTTTGCGGTTCAATCTCAAAGTCAAAGCGCACTGCAAAGCGCACGCCGCGATAAATGCGGGTGGGATCTTCGATAAAGCTATTGGCGTGTAAAACCCGAATTTGTTTAGCTTGTAAATCGAGTAAACCACCAAAGAAATCAAGTAATTCGCCAGCACGGGGGGAAGTCAGCCGCAAAGCTAGGGCGTTGATAGTAAAATCTCGACGATACAAATCTTGACGAATAGAACTCGCTTCAACTTCCGGATTCGCTGCTGGGTAAGGATAAAATTCTGTCCTAGCGGTAGCAATATCCACCCATAGAGAATCTAATTCTGGGTCTTTGTGCCACAGCAAAGCCGCAGTTTGAAAAGCTCCGTGAATTTCTAAACGAGCCTTAGGGTAAAGTTGTTGGAGTGCTTTTGCTAATTCCACACCAGCGCCAACATCTGCTGATTTGTGAAAGCCATCAACTACAAGGTCAATATCTTTAATCATCAAGTTGCCTACTGCACCCGCTAACAGCAAGTCCCGCACCGCGCCCCCGACAAGATAAAGATGCCAGCCCCGTTTTTCTGCTTCTTGGGATGCTGTAGTCAGCAATTGCCATAACTGAGGAGCAAAAGAAGATGACACAGAAAGATTAAGACGCTCTGAAGCAAACAGTAAACCAGTCTCGGCGTCTCCGTGCCCCCGTGTCGCCGCGCCCTCTTCATGTAATTCCCGCAACACATCAGTACGTGTGACAATACCAACTAATAGCCCATTTTCTAATACTGGTAAGCGCCCGATATCATATGTCACCATTAGCGCCTCAATTTGCGGCAGTGTCGTATCTGGTGTAATGGTTTTCAGATTCGTGGTCATGTAGCCTTTGGCTGGCGCATGACTAAACCCGTGGTGGAAGGCGATATCGAGATCCCGCCGTGAAATAATACCTACCAATTGCCCTTGGGCATTGACTACAGATAAACCAGAGTGTCCATAGCGCAATAAAATGCGCTGGGCTTCGGCAATTGTGGTTTCAGGCAAAATAGTGCGGACAGGAGAGGACATCAAGTCCCTGGCAGTGGGGGGATGGGGAATTTGCGCTTTGAAGCCCTTAAGGAGTTGTTGTAATATTGCCTGTGAATCTACTCCTCTTAAGTTCAGCGATGCAGCTTGGGAATGACCGCCACCGCCGAAGAGTTGGAATAATAGATTGAGATTTGTTTTGGGAATTTGCGATCGCCCAATTACTGTTAACCTTGAATCACCTTCACTCAAAGGATACTCATTAGCCAACAGTATGGCATCAATTTCGGTTAATTCCACGAGTTCTGAAGCTAGACTCGATAAACCAGGCACAAAATTATCTGTCTTTAAAGTTACCCAAGCTACTGTATATCCGCGTAAACAGAGATATTCTAAATTTTCCAGCGCTTTAGTTAATAGCTGCTGCAATTGCAGAGACAATCCAGGATCGCGGTATGTAGAAATTACTGATAAACTAGCACCTTGTTGCATCAACCAAGCCAAAGCTAAAGCATCCCGTGGTGTGGACTGGTCAAAAGTTAACGACCCCGTGTCAACATGAATACCCAAAGCCATGACTGTGGCTTCGGCAGAAGTCAGGGAAATTTGCTGTTGTTGCAATTGCTCCACAATTAAAGTTGTGGTGGCTCCTACTGAAGAAATATGCGATCGCGTGGCCGGAATATCTGATTCTTGTCCTAAGTGATGGTCATAAACTATAATTTCTCTTATATTCGGTAAATCTAACCACTCGGCAGCTTTACCCAGGCGATCGCGCTGTTGCGTATCCACCACAGTCAAAGAGCGAATTTTTTCTGGAATCACCGAACGACGCTCAATCAGCGGATATTCATCCCGATGCAACGCTAAAAAATCGCGTACAGGAGGATGAGAGCCGCCGCTGAGTACAATCTTGCTGCCAGGTAGTAAGCGCGTTAGTCCTACCCCTGCTCCTAGTGCGTCAAAATCAGCTGTTGTGTGGCAAAGAATTAAATCCATACTTCATTAGCCATTAGAAAAGACTCAAAGTTGCCCCACCCCTAACCGGTAGAGCAGCATAGGATGAATTTTTGGGCAGTAAGGATGACTCATACCCAACCAATAACGACTCTAAATCGCTCTTGAAAAAGGAGTCGGCAACGAATCGCCAATTTCATAAGTTTTTTCTGGTAAAATACTTCTGGTTTCCTTCACCCACATTGGTGTCTGATAAGCCTCTGTCCAGTAGCATAGCGACTATTGGTAAGCGACTCCGTTGCACAGCATGAAAGTAAGTTGGCACATCTTGATTAATACAAATTACCAATTGGTTTGTCCGACAGCACGAATAAGCCAGTATGTCATCCAGGATAGTAAAATTTGTAGGGTACAAGGTAAGAAATCCATAGTCTGCGGAGGGGCGTCTCGTGGACTTAAAACAAAGCTCAGCAGAGCCGGAGGCGCTCCGCCTCTGGTCAATGTCCAACGGAATACCGGGAGTCGCTGAGAAGCCCACACTGTACTGCTTGCAGTCAGTGTGGGAGTATGTCACTATTTAGCTGTATTGGGAGAAGTAAAAATGACCATAATATTCCAATTTGCTTTGATTGGCCTAGTTCTGTTGTCTTTTGTTCTAGTTGTCGGTGTTCCCGTTGCTTACGCCACTCCCCAAAATTGGGTTGAATCTAAAAAACTGCTCTGGCTTGGTTCTGGTGTCTGGATTGCTTTGGTACTTTTAGTTGGTTTGTTAAACTTTTTTGTCGTCTAGGCAACGGCTTCGCTCTGGCGCAGACACTTAATATAAAAATTAGAGGGGCAGAAGAGCCAAGGCCAAAGGTTAAGGAAAAAAAGAGATTTTTTCCTGTTTCCTTCCTTTTCACCGTGCTTTCCTGCTCCTCTAAATTTAACTAAGAAATGTATATTGGCCAGAAGTATAGTTGATTAAGAGGCAGTCATGGCAGTTTTTGAGGGAACTTTTACTCAAACGGAACCTTTGCGTTTTGCAGTGGTGATTGGTCGATTTAACGATCTGGTTACCGGAAAGCTGCTAGAGGGATGTCAAGATTGCTTGAAACGCCACGGTGTAGACCCCAATCCCCACGGTAATCAGGTAGACTACGTGTGGGTCCCCGGAAGTTTTGAAGTGCCTTTAGTAGCTCGCCAATTAGCACTTTCCCATCGTTATGATGCTGTAATTTGTCTTGGTGCAGTCATTCGAGGACAAACACCCCATTTCGATTACGTATCCGCCGAAGTTTCTAAAGGTATTGCCGCCGCTAGCTTTCAAACTGGGGTGCCAGTCATTTTTGGAATTTTGACAGTAGACACTATGCAGCAAGCCTTAGAACGGGCAGGCATCAAAGGTAATCATGGTTGGGATTACGCCCTGAACGCGCTAGAAATGGCTAGTCTGATGCGGCAACTGCGTTCTAACTTGGCAGAACCATATTCTCGTAATAGCCAGTCTTTGCCACCTTCTTTTCCAAATGCCAGCGTCGGGAATTTAACAATAGAGTCAGAAGAACTAAGTTAGTGCGTCATTGGTCATTAGTCATCTGTCCTTTACAAATAACTAATGCCCAATGCCCAATGTTCAAAAATTAAAATTTAAGGGGTTGACAATTCAAAATAAATCTGAGATATTAATATTAGATTGATGAATTGCGGGTATAGCTCAGTGGTAGAGCGTCACCTTGCCAAGGTGAATGTCGCGCGTTCGAATCGCGTTACCCGCTTCCCAAAAAAAGTTTTAGAGCCAAAAACTCTAAGACTTTTTTAATTGCCAGCTTGTTAGCACACAAGCCTACTGTCTCATCCGTGAGAACAACGTGAGATACAGCTTACTTGACCATTGTGGTATGCCTGGATAAAAACGAAACCTGCCTCGACTAACGTTGACCTGCGGTTGATAAGGGTGTGACGAAAGTTGAGTTTTTGCCCATCTCCGTGGTACTGTAGTAGTAGTCCAAACCGCTAGTTGGCAGACGAGAGTAGCCCTGGTAAGCGAACTTGTCAAAGCGGAAAATAAAAAAGCTAAAGGCCACACTGAAGCTCGCAGGTGAATACTGTAGTCTCCCGCAAAACAGAGCTTCTAAGTCAATAGCTATTCGCCTATAGAAAGTAGGTGACTGCCGTGGTCTAGGCTTGACCTAGTAAACGTCTGTTGACGAGAGACACTATGTAAGACCAACCTGTATTTCTGCAAGTAAAAAATGGCGAGCGAAACCAGAACCATACACGTTACCAAAAGCAAGTGTATGTACTTCAGGGAAAGAGTCACACGCACTGATGAGTGTTTTCGCAATTCCCACTCTGGAAACGCTTGTCAATTGCAAAGAGTAAAAATTGGGAACGATCCCGATCTAACCTTGATAACTGCATACTAATATATAGTGACCCGAAAGAAAATAAGGGTTTGTTATTAGGGCGTAGTTTATCAGCGTAGCCTTCGCAAACGATTTGTTTTAGGAGTGGTCGCTACGTAGGCTTAAAATTGTACCAAGTGTGTCAGCACAATGAATGCCCACAAATGCAACCACATTACCTTTGAAGCTACAGATGGAGAGAAGGAAATTTTTAAACAAGATTGCCAGCTACGGGGAAAAACCTCAAACAGATAATCCTCTATTTATACGGCAATTACGCTACTTAGAGTCGGCCGCATCTACTGTTTGCAATTATGGCAATGTTTGCTTCGCCTGCCTACTTGTATAAAGTATAAAGAGAGAAGCCCCCAAGGTAAAAACCTTGGGATTTATTCCCGTTGTTTATGAAAAACACGCTCAAGTTATTAGAACGCTTGTGCAATCTCAAAAACCCGAAAAAATAGACTTTAATACTGAGTACCCCTGCCCCTGTCGTCGCCGGGGTCAGCTAATTCCGATTACGTTGACAGAAGCATTTGGTTGCGATCGCTGTCAGCAAATCTTTGTAGTAGAAGATAATGGTCATGTCCTAGAACAGCTTTCTACCACCTATCCTTACAAGCGAGCTTGGCGGTGGATGGGAAATAGTTGGCATGTTGTCCATCCTCGTTTGGGAGAAAGCTATCTGCCCATAGCACTTGGCATTATTTTCGTGCTAGTGATTATATGGCTGCCATTAGCACTGCGATTGGCAAATAGTTCCAGCATTATTGCTTGGGCAATGGTGGCGGTGCTGTTGGCCATCCTGCCTGCGCTAATGGTCTGGCTTACCTACAGACGTTAATTCAATGACTGTTGAAGTTTTGGACGATCACCCCGAACCCATTAGTAGTGCCCAACGAGCGTATCAAGCTTCCCTAAAATTGGGGATCACAAAGGGAGCAGACAGGAGTCGCGCGGTATTGGCGATGGCACAGGCGCTTGAGCGCTCATTTGACGACATTCTAGAAGCCAACACCTTGGATTTAGAAGCCAGTCGGGAAATGGCAGTGCCAGAATTGATATTAGACTGGCTGAAGCTGACTCCCACAAGGCTAGAGACGACCGTAGATATTTTACAACGGTTGGGGGAATTATCAGATCCGCTGCGGCGCGTCAGGAATGCTGATTACCAATTGGAAGATTCCCAGAGTTACTCCCAGTTAATGCCCTTAGGAGTGATTGGATTTATTTATGAAGCATTTCCTGATTTAGCAGCGATCGCAGCGGGTTTTTGTATCAAAACTGGCAATAGTATAATTCTCAAAGGTAGTGCTGAAGCCAGCCATTCTAACGCGGCCATTGCTTCAGTAATGCAAATTGCACTGGCGGAAGTTGGTTTACCACTAGGCTGTCTAGAACTGATCGCAGAGGAACACGGTGCTTCGATTCGGGATTTAGTCACCCAAGACGAGTACGTGAATTTAGTGATTCCCTACGGACGCTCTAGCTTGATCCAGCAGGTAGTACGACAGTCAACTTGCCCAGTCTTAAAGTCAGCAATGGGTAATTGTTACCTCTACTGGTCGCTAAATGCCAGTTTAGAAATGGTGCGCTGGATGATTATTGATAGCCATCAGAGCGAACCAGATCCAGTCAATGCCATTGAAAAAGTGCTAATTCATCGTCAAGCCTTGCCATCATCCCTAGCAGTTCTGTGGAACAGCTTAATGGAAAAAGGCTTTGAAATTAAAGGCGATGCAGAACTAGTAGAAGCCTTTCCCCAGTTGCATTTGGTGAAAGAAGGTGAATGGGGAAACCCTTATTTAACTAGGACAGTGGCTTTTAAATTGGTGGATAGCTTAGAAGCTGCGATCGCCTGGATTAATCAACACAGCAGTGGTCATGCCGACTGCATCGTTACTGAATCCTACCAGGAAAGTCGGCAGTTTGCCTTAGGAGTTAACAGTGCTTCCACCTACATCAACAGTTCCCCGCGTTTTTCTCGTAACCCCTCGCGGGGAGATTCAGTATTTCTCGGCATGTCTAACCAAAAAGGTCATCGTCGGGGATTTATCAGCCTGGAAACCTTGACTACCGTTAAGCACATTGTTCAGGGAAATGGCAGGTTTTAAGAATTGGGATTAGGTATTGGGGACTGGGGACTAGGAAATGAATTCTACCCAGTACCCAATCCCCAATACCCAGTCCCCAATACCCAGTCCCCAATACCCAGTCCAAATCCTAAACTTAACATAATCTTAATTTCTGCTTGATCCTGGGTTGCTAATTTTCTCGTGTTTGGTTGGGCAGCAAGTGGGATAAAAGTCAAATCAAGTTATTGCTTGCACTTTTGGCACCTGAACCCCTGAAGTTTGCCAACCGTATCTAGATCTGGGTAAAGGTAAATATGGAAATTCTGGATTGTGAGCGCCTGCTAGCAAATCGGTGCAGACGGCGGAGTTTTTTGCTGGGTGCAGGATTCTTGACGGGGTTAACAGTAGCTAGCCAATGGCATCCTGTATCGGCCAATTCTCGGTTTTCTGGCTATCCGTTCAGTCTGGGTGTGGCTTCTGGCGATCCTTTACCGGATGGTGTTGTCATCTGGACAAGGCTGGCTCCCAATCCACTCTCTGGAGGTGGAATGCCATTGGTAAATGTCCCAGTGCGGTGGCAGGTTGCCCTTGATGAAAACATGAGACAGGTGGTGCGTCGAGGAACAGTGCTAGCTACACCAGAGTTAGCGCACTCAGTACACGTTGATGTCCGTGGACTAGACCCTAACCTTTGGTACTGGTATCAATTTCAAGCGGGTAGAGAAGTTAGCCCCATTGGGCGGACTCGCACAGCACCAGCATTTTATGGCTCTATCTCACAACTAAACTTTGCTTTTGTTTCTTGCCAAGACTGGCAAAATGGCTACTATACGGCTTATCGGCATTTGGCTGAGGAAAATCTCGACCTTGTGGTTCATTTAGGTGATTACATCTACGAATACGGACCACAACCTGGTGGGCCACGCCAGCATAATAGTCCGGAAATCATCACTCTTGCCGACTACCGGAATCGCCACGCCTTGTATAAAACAGACCCAAATCTCCAAGCTGCTCATGGTGCTTTTCCCTGGATTTTCACTTGGGACGACCATGAAGTTGATAACAACTATGCCAATTTAATTCCTGAAGATAACCAAACCCAAGAGGCTTTTAAGAAACGGCGAGCCAATGCTTACCAGGCTTACTACGAACATATGCCTCTGCGTAGGTCTTCCCTACCTAACAAAGGAAATTTGCTACTTTATCGGCGATTCACTTTCGGTAATTTAGTTGAGTTCAATGTCTTGGATACGAGGCAGTATCGCACCGACCAACCTTGTGACGATGGACTTAAGCCTCGTTGTCCCCAAGCTTTTGCTACCAATGCTACGGTGACTGGTTCAGAACAAGAGCAGTGGTTATTAAAAGGGTTAGACCAATCGCGATCGCGTTGGAATGCGATCGCTCAACAAACCATGTTGGCCGAGTACAATTTTAATAGTAATCCTGGCGTAGGTGTGTTCAATGTAGATCAGTGGGACGGCTACGTAGCTGCACGTAATCGGCTGTTGAGTTTTCTTAACCAGCGCCAACCCTCTAATCCAGTGGTAATTACCGGAGACATCCACTCTAGTTGGGTACACGACCTAAAGCTTGATTTTAATAACCCAAAATCAGCAACAGTAGGCACTGAGTTCGTAGGAACCTCCATTACCTCTGACTTTCCCACCGCATTTATCGCTCCAGTTCAAGCTTCCCTACGTAATAATCCCCATACTAAATTCTTTGACGGTGCCTTCCGGGGATACGTTCGGTGTAAACTTACCCCACAAACTTGGCAAAGTGACTACCGAGTTGTATCCAGCATCGTTGATTTGAATGCCACCGTCAAAACCCTAGCTTCCTTTGTAGTCCAAAACGGACAACCAGGAGCGTATCGAAGTTAACAAAGCAGAATTCAGGAATCAGAATTGGTGAAAACTCCACACTTGACATCCTCACCGCCCTAAAAGTGCGGTGATTCCCAAGCATTACTACTTGGGTTTCTGCTTCATAGCAACTGCCTCCACTCACAAAAAGTTTTGGTCTTATGTTCGCTCCACAGACTATCCCCGCAAGCCCTGCGGTTCTTATGTATCGAAATCTCAACAGAGAATTCTTGTGTATTTTGATTCAAGGGTTGGACTGTCCATTGCCCTATCCTCTTTTCCCGGTCTACCGATTTTTCTTCCCCGTTGCGAAGTATCGCAAACTTTGGCGTTAGGGTTTATGTCTCCATCGTCACGGGTGGGTCATTGACCACGCCAATTATACTATGTGTATTGCCGTCCTACAAGGACGGGGTTTCAGACCCAGGAGTTTCGATGAAAGGATGGAGTTTTAACTAAGCCCCTTCGGGGCGGGAACAGGGAATAGGGAACAGGGAACAGAAAAGAAAAAATTACCCCGTTCGCGCAGCGTCTCGTAGAGAAGCAAGGTTTTAAGCCTCGCCCCTAGTGGGCGACAGAATCCTTGTCTCACGGGGTAGGTCCAAACCCCACCCGCAAGTGGCGTGGCTTAATTCTCCCTGTTAAGAGCTCCCCGTTCCCTATTCCCCTTCATCCACATTCCCAAGACGCGATCGATCGTCGTCTCTACGAAAGATTGATTATTCTAGAGACGGCGATTTACCCTTGTCTCTTGCTCTTGGTTTAACCTAGCATTAATTTGGAGTTTAAAAACATACCCCACTCCCCAAATTCAAGAAAGTAAACGTTGCTGAAATTGCAAAGCTTTTTGAGCTTCAGGAATTTTCGAGGCTAAAATTTTCACCAGTTCTGCACGAGAAATTTGTCCAGAAGACTTAATAGCTTTTTGGACTAGAAACTTAGCTATTGGGCCAATTAAATCAGCTAACTCACGTTCGCACTTTTCCAAAAATTCCTTGCTGATAACTTCAGATTCTTGGTTTGGGAAATTATTTGAGTTAATTGTAGAGCGATCGGATTTAACAGTCAATTCCTGGAGGAGAGTAGGTTTCTCTAATATAAATATTGTTTTCTTCCTAAAATCAATTTGTTGATTTCCTCGAAGATGAAGTGCCAATTGACTAATTAATTCTTCACCGCTGGGCGCTGATGCTGCAACTTGTTGTAGTAATCTTGGGGCAACGGGACCGACAAATTCCAAGAGAATTTTTTCTAGGCGGTTGTAATTTTCTGGAGACAGAATCGAAGCAGGGGAATATTCAATTGAAGTTTGTTGAGAAAGTGAAACTTGAGGCGGTTGTGTAAAAGATAATTCTACTCTAGTATCGAAATGCTTAAGCGCCCTTAGAACTTCAGCCGCAGATTGATAGCGCTGTTTAAAATGGTGTAGCACCATCTTAGATAGTACAGATGCTAACTCACAACTGACCTGAGCCTGATGTTGCCAAGAAATTTCTCCTGTGTCTAGATCTTCCTCAAAGTTTATAGGATGTAAACCTGTCAGCGCTTGGATACCAATAATGCCCAAGGAATAAATATCACTGTTGGGACGGGGCTTACCTTGCCCTTGTTCTGTAGACATGTATCCTGGAGTGCCAATAATAATGCTAGCCCCAGTGTGCCCTGCAACTGTAAGCAGTTGAGTTTGCATTTGTTTGACTGCGCCAAAGTCAATCAGCACTAACTTACCGTCTTGTTGCCGCCTAATTATATTGTCCGGCTTGATATCTCGATGAATAACGTTCTGACTGTGAATAAATTGGAGAATACCCAAGACCTGCTCTAGGAGTTCAATTACTCGATTTTCTGTCCAACGTTCATTGGGAGTCAGTTCTGCTTTGAGAGTATGCCCTTGAATGAAATCTTGCACCAAGAAAAACTCTTGGTTGTGTTCAAAATACGCTAAAAGTCGAGGAATTTGGTCATGGTTTCCCAGTTGTTCTAGTGTTTCAGCCTCACTGGTAAATAGCCGTCTGGCAGTTTCGAGAAATTCAACACTGCGACTGACGGGCTTAAGGTGTTTGACTACGCATTTCGGGAAACCTGGTCGGTGGGTGTCTTGGGCAATGTAGGTTTGACCGAACCCTCCTCCACCTAAAACTTGAAGGACTTGGTAACGTCCGTCTAATAACTGTCCTAACATTGTGTCACTTGCCTAAGTCCTCAAATTCATCTTGGCACAAGTACCAGCTTTGGCAAAGTTTCTTCAATCTGACAATAATATTAGGAAATAAAGCTCCAAACCGAATATGTGTCTAATGTTTAAAAATTACCTGATAATTTTGTTGACCAGAGTGATTAAAGAGCTTTATGCAGTTTTATTGACAAAGTAGCTAATTCCCCTAAAGCTCAATTTATAAACTAGTGGGGCTTGAGGAACTTCTGCCAATTTGGAATTTGGATCGGCATCATAGGTAACGCCACGGTATGTTAAATTATGATCTGAGGCAAACGCCTGTTGTGTTTTTTTGCTGCGAACTTGGCTTAGTTTGTATTCATAACTCAGACCACGATAATAAAGTTTCATAATTTTTGCCTCCTGAATAACTGTTGTCCAATAATGTTGATGAATTATCAGAAGATAATTGGACAGTTATGCAAACTTTTTCAGGAACTGGTTAAAGGATTAGCCGTCTAGGGTGAAGAGTCATTGGGCGTTAGGTATGGGGCACAAGAGGCAAAGGGGCAAAGGGAAAAGATTGCACCAAGTTCTCCTCTGCCTCCCTATTCCCTACTCCCCACTCCCCATCTCCCGTATGCTTACCCTTTTCATTCTGGGGTAACGTGGTTAACAATGGGTTGAATGTTTTTGAAATGATTCAACCTTATGCCTAGAACTCCAAATGAATATGCCGTACACCTCCTACTGGAAAACGGTCATCGGGAAGAAGTACGTTTTCCTACTATTCAAGAGTTTCAGAAGTGGTATAGTGGCGAACTTGTGCCAAAGTCTGCTTCTAGTGACTTTATTAGCGTCCCGATCAAGAATATTCAGGGGGAGTATATGGTAGTACGCCCTTCTCGAATCGTGGCAATCCGGGTAGAACCCGTTTTTAGTTCCAGCGTTGAAAGATTCAACTAAATGATGAGAAAAACCCTTGCTTTGCTTTCCCTGAGTCTGGGAATTGCCTTTGTAAATCCTCTTTTGTCGGCTATTGCTCAGGTTCCTAATTTACAGCCCTTGCCAATACCGACTACTCCCGATCTCTCGCCTGTACCAATACCAATCACTCCTGAGGTAACGCCACCGCTAAAACCAGTTGCCATTGGAACCGATTGTACGCTGCGGCAGAGTTGCTTGGGTTGGGATGACCAACTTTGGGGTCAAAGGGGAAAAACAGGCGATCGCCTTGCCCTATTGGCTTCTATTGACAACAGTTTGCGTTACTTAGCAAAGAATGAAGCGATCGCAGCATATCAAAATTATCCCATCAAGGAAATTACGCTCGATCGCGTCCGGAGGAGTTTACTACGTTTTCGCCAACTAGTTGTCAGTTCTAAGTCACCAGCACAATTACAAGCTGCTGTCCGGCGAGAGTTTGTTTTTTACCAGTCTGTGGGCAACGATGGCAAGGGTACTGTTAAATTCACAGCTTACTATGAACCTGTTTACACAGCTAGCCGTGTCAGGACTGCAACATATAAATATCCCCTTTATCGGCTACCACCTAATTTCAACCAATGGGCGAAACCTCATCCAAAACGAATTGATTTGGAAGGCAAGGATGGTTTACTGGGAAATAAAAGCCAGTTACGCGGTTTAGAAATTCTTTGGTTTCGCGATCGCCTGGATGCATATATGATACATATCCAAGGTTCTGCCCAAATTAAATTAACTAATGGCAAAACAACCTCTGTTGGCTATGCAGGTGGAACCGATTACCCTTGGACTAGTATCGGCAAAGAACTAGCAAAAGATGGCAAACTGCCCCTGGAAGGATTGACAATGCCACGTTTGATTAGTTACTTCCAGCAAAAACCCCAGGAGTTGAATAATTATCTGCCGCGCTGGGAAAGATTTATTTTCTTCCAGGAAACAAACGGTAGACCAGCTACCGGCAGTATTCATGTGCCAGTAACAGCAGAACGTTCCATTGCCACAGATAAGTCTCTCATGCCTCCGGGAGCGCTAGCCCTAATTTATAACTCATTTCCCTATCCCGCCAGTGGTGGCAAACTCGAAAGACGTGCTGTCAGCCGCTTTGTCCTCGATCAGGATACAGGAAGCGCCATCAAAGGCCCGGGACGAGTAGATTATTTTATGGGATCTGGAAAATTAGCGGGCGATCGCGCTGGCGTCACAGGCGGTAATGGTTCACTATATTATTTATTGCTCAAGGAATAAAGTTAGGAGTTATGAGTTAAGAGTTAGAAGTTAGGAGTTATTAATTCATAATTCTTAACTCCTCACTCCTAACTCCTCACTTTTAACTCTTCTAATACGGTGGATAAGCAAAATCATCTTCATCGGCATACACGTAAGAACTAGAAACCCCTGCCATTGCCATTTTCGGTGTTTCTGATTTTACAGGTTCCTTACCAAAATCTTTGTATTCTTCAAAAGTTTTGCAGATAATTGCAGACTCCAGAGAATCTGAAGCAATTAAAAATTGTGTTAAAGTTCCTACCGTCGGATGTTTGTAATCCACAGTTGAAGCTACCAGAACTGTATTTGGTTCAATGCCTCTTTCTTCACACTCAATTATTGGGCAAAAAATTCCGTGAGCGTGGAACAAAGGACCTTTTGGTGTCAAGGGTTGCTTGCGATAGACAGCATAAGCTTTTTCTAGTTCAGCAACGAATCCACTAACTACTTTCCCTTGTTGGAATTCGCAGTAAGTTTTGCTGAAACTCGCTCCAGCTGCACCATTAAGTGTTAATTGTAGGGGTGATTGATGTAAAAACTTTTTATTCTCTCCCACTATAAAAATTAGATAGCGAGTAAAGGTTTTAAATTTAAGTTTGTCTGCTAAAAAAGCATCATAGTTATCTTTGAGCGTACCCAGTTTTAGACCAGTTTCTCGGTCTTTAACAGACAATGGTCCCCGACGCACTATAACCAAGTGTGGAGTGTTGCTAATAAAGACCGTTTCAACTCCAGAACTAAATTCATGCTCTACCTGCTGCCAATTGTCATCTGGCACAAAGCCAACAGCATTAGCATTGTCCAGTTTCAGCGCTAAACCGTGGGATTGTATACCATCTGTGCCATACCGAGGATTAATCATCTGACACCAGGGGATGACTTGAGAAGGCGGTGCATTGAATTTCTCGTCTTCAAAGTCGAAATTAGCAGATGCTTTCATCGTTTTAGGCTATTAAAGTGTTTTCTTGAACAAGTTTATCGACAGTGAGTTGATCTTGGGCACTCTTCCAAAATCTGGAAACAATTGCGTTGCGGTGAATTCATCGCTATGGAGGTATTTTCCACCGCAGGAGACTGCCGAACGTGGCGTCAAAAGACAATAGTAGTTTTTCCAGAGTAAGCCAGAATCAACGTATGTTGCAATCCCTGTTTCCTTTTTTAACAACATCTTTTGAACAAAACAGTTCTGAGGACTCATAGTAATTTGTATGTCATTAGTTATTCTCCTTGTATAGCAAAAGCCTTGGTGGTTAGGACATTAACAGATGATAAAACCTAGACACAAAAAGACTTTTCACCCAGTCCCCAGTAAAGAGTCCCTTGCTATACCTCCCTACCTCCATCTCCCTTATCCCCCTCATTTGCCCAAACTCAAAGCAACAAGAGTTTTCAAATCAGGCACTTCTAAATCAGGTTGACTTACTGCTGATACGGTAGCACCAACTCCTTGTTGACCTGCTCGACGGTTCACCCAGACTGTTGATAGTCCTAAAGATTTGGCTGCAATGATATCGTGATAAATACTGGCAGCAACGTGTAATATTTCTTCTGGCGAGAGATTAATTTTCTCCATAGCAAGTCTGAAGTTGTTTAAAGAAGGTTTATAGCTTTTTGCCTGTTCTGCTGTGATTATCCGATCAAATTCCACCTCCAGGTGCTTTGCCGAAAAAGCAAACAGATCCTCATCTATATTTGATATAATTACCAGCTTAAACTTTGGCTTGAGGGTTCGTAGACAAGAAAATACTAGACTGTGTGAAGATAAGTAAGTAGTTTGGTACGATAAAACTAAACTATGTAAAGAAAAATAAAGTAGACTAAAAGCCTCTTCTCTAATTCTTTGTGTCTGATCTCGACAATAAATATTTAGTTGTGTCTACGTGTGTGGGATAATGTTACAACACACAGGAAATTCTTCCTAAGATAGTTTGTATGGATGCTAAATCTGAGCATATAAAAGTTAATATCAGTCAAAAATTCAACTCAACCGAACAGCAATCTCATAGCAAACCATCTAAACCTTTTTCGGTAGCAGAGGCAGTGGTTAAAATCCTGGAAGATATGGGAGTGCAGTATGCCTTTGGTGTTTCCGGAGGGGCGATCGCGCCAGTGTGGACTGCATTACACCAAAGTTCTATTCAGGTGCTGCACTTTCGCCATGAAGCTGGAGCCGCTTTTGCGGCGACTGAGGCGTACTTTGCTAGCGATCGCCCGGTTGTAGTGTTCACTACCACAGGGCCAGGAATCACTAACGCTTTGACAGGATTGTTAGCTGCTCGGTGGGAAGGCGCTAAGGTGATTTTTGTTTCAGCTTCAACTTCCGCACCACAGCGAGGACGTTGGGCTTGCCAAGAAACTAGCACATACACCATGCCTCAGGCAGGTATTTTTACTTCGGGGGAAATATTTCATTACGCGACTACTCTCGAATCCAGCGATGAACTTCCAGAGGTTTGTCGAAGACTTGCCCTTGGGCTAGGACAACCAGGAGGATTCGTAGCTCATATAAGTATTCCTACAAATATTCAAACAAGCTCGCTAAAAACTTCGTTACCATTGGTAAATTTGTCTGGTGCTGTGGCAACAGTAACTGAGGAAGCGATCGCCCAATGCGTTCAGTTACTGTCTGAGGGACCCTTTGCCATTTGGGTAGGCTTTGGGGCGCGGGGTGCAGCAACAGAGATTCGCCAGCTAGCCGAGAGGACAGGAGCTGCTGTAATGTGTTCGCCACGGGGTAAGGGTATCTTTCCAGAAGACCATCCTCAGTTCATAGGTGTCACTGGCTTTGGTGGGCATGAGTCGGTTTTGAGATATATGCAGGAGCAACGTCCAAGACGCGTGCTGGTACTGGGAACACGCCTTGGTGAATTTACCTCCTTTTGGAATCCCGTGATGATTCCCTGGCAGGGCTTCCTCCATGTTGACATTGACCCGGAAATACCGGGAATTGCATATCCATCCACCGAGACTTTCGCTATCCAGTCCGACGTAGAAATATTCCTGAAGAACCTACTGAAGAACTTAAGAGAAAGTACTGGTCGCTCAACGACAATAGTGCTGCCTCGATTTGAACGTGATGTAATCAAGCCAAGCGCGGCCGGTCTAGTGCGACCAGAACTACTCATGAGTGTGATTCAACAAGTGATTGTTGATGGCAGCGATGCAGTCGTAATGGCAGAGTCAGGTAACTCATTTGCTTGGGTAATTCATCTGCTGCAATTTACTACACCAAATCGTTACCGGATCAGCAATGGATTCGGAGCTATGGGGCATTTTGTTACAGGCGTAGTGGGTGCTGCTTTGGCGCGGAATGGCAAGGCTGTTGCCATTGTTGGAGATGGTGCCATGTTGATGAACAGTGAAGTAAACACCGCTGTAAAATATCAAGTTCCTGCGGTCTGGATTGTACTCAATGATGGGCGCTACAACATATGCGAACAGGGAATAGCGTTTTTAGGATTCAAGAACGTAGATGCAACGATTCCGCAGGCAGATTTCGTCAAGATTGCTCATGGGATGGGAGCAAAAGGCATTCGGGTTGAAAGGGAAGCCGACGTTCAAGTAGCTCTAGAAAAAGCGATTGCAGCAAAAAGTCCATTTGTAGTTGATGTAATCATTGAACCTACCTGTCCTGCACCAATAGGAAGCCGTCTCGACAGTCTGATTTCGCAAGGTGCTACGAATTACTGAGAGGAGATTAGTTATGGTGGAGCAACCAGTAGGTATTCGAGCGATCGCAGTGAGCTTTCCCAGTGTTAGACGTACTAACGATTATTACAGAGAAAAATACCCTGAGTTAATTGCTCAGGCAGAGCAAAAAAGCTTGGCGAGGATGTTTTCGCTCGCAGGCTCCACTCCCAGCAACGAGTTTGACTTAGAAATGATGCCATATCTGTCAGACCCATTTCGTGGTACTGTTGAGCGATGGGTACTTGGTACTGGTGAGTCTTCACTGACGTTAGAGGAACGCGCAGCCAGGGATGCCCTCGAAGCGGCGAAACTTTCCCCCAAAGACGTTGATCTGATGATTGTCGCTTCTGTATGGCCTGAACAAATCGGACTTGGTGATGCAGCTTTTCTTGCCCGTCAACTTAGCCTGGAAGGTGCTGCATGGAATCTTGATGCAACATGCGGGAGTACACCGATTGCCCTCCAAACCGCCTGTGCCTTGGTACGAGCAGAACAGTATCGCAACGTGTTGGTAGTTATCTCATGCACATACTCTCGCTTTGTCGATGAAGACGATACCATGTCATGGTTCCTTAGTGATGGTGCCGGAGCTTTCGTAATTGGTTCACTAAAATCGAATCAGGGAATCCTTGGCACAAAGACCGTTCATGCTGGTGAGTTGTGTAATGTAGTTTTTCCTCAACTGACGACGGACGCGCAAGGCAATCCACAGCTTCGCATGAAGCTATGCAAAGAAGCGAACAAGGTGACTCGGGAAACAGCCGTGGGATTTCTCCGTACATGCTGTGAGGGTGCTATGGTTGCGGCTGGTGTGACACTCAAGGAAATCGACTTTTTTATTTTCAATACATCTACTGCTTGGTTTGCAAGCTTCTGTATCCGCGTTCTGGGCATTGACCCAGAACGGACGATCGATCTCTATTCTGAATATGCAAACATTGGACCAGTACTTACTGTGGCCAATATGTACTATGCTGCAAGATTGGGCAAGATTCGCGAAAATGACCTGGTTCTCGTCTATGGCTTTGGTGCAGCCGGGGCTATTGCTGCGAACGTAATGCGCTGGGGCAATGTAGCGCTAAGTCCTGACCCTCTTGAAAGCTCTAAATCAGCAAAAAAAAGCTCTCAAGAAAGGAGCGAAGTTTCTTTTTAAGGACATCTTTACAAAATTGAAACTAGATTAAGGAATTAACTATGCAAAGACAAATTATGACAACAGGATTTTTGCTGTTATCTTTGATATTTCCACTCAAAGTATTAGCAAAGGATTATGAAAATATTTACGTCTTTGGAGACAGTTTTTCTGATACTGGTAATGTATTTAATGCCACTAATGGAATCATTCCTCCAAGTCCAACTTACTCTAATGGGCGTTTTTCTAATGGTCAAATTTGGGTTGATTATCTTGCCTCCGATCTAGGATTAACATTAAATCTGAAAAATAACTTTGCTTTTGGTGGTGCGACTACAGGAACTGAAAATATTGGTTTACCAAGCTTACCAGGATTGCAGCAACAGATAAATAGTTTTGTATCAGCAAATGAAACCGCCGATCCTAATGCTCTATATATTATTTGGGCTGGCACTAATGACTACCTAAGTTACTTTTTGGATGGCGATCCCAACCCTACCAATACAGTGGTAAATTTATCAGCGGCGTTGACATCGCTTGTTGCTGATGGCGCTAGAGATATCATGGTGGTCAACTTGCCAGATTTGGGAAAATTACCTGTTGCAAATTTCAATAGTCAACTTTCCAACTTATTCAACACATTCAGCAGCACACATAACTCTAGCTTAAACATGACACTCAAATCTTTGAGGCAACAATTAAGTCCCGACATCAACATTATAGAACTGAATGTTAATTCCCTATTTGATAGGATTATTGCTGCTCCAGAGGAATTCGGTTTTACAAACGTGGCCAACTCTTGCATTAGCGAAGACTTATCAGTAGTTCCTATAGATATTCCCACACAACAAGTTTTATGTAACCCTGAAAAATTTTTGTTTTGGGATGAAGTCCATCCTACAACTACTACTCATAAACTAATTGGAGAATTAGCATTCTCAGCACTTGAACCAGTACCAGTACCCGAACCATCTGCTGGATTAGGGATGCTAGCATACAGCGTTTTAAGTGCAGTTTCGCTACTGAAACGCAAAAAATGTCAACGGAATTAGCGCTTAGCTCACAATCCAGCTTGACTCTGTATTATCACTCTAATATTAAGCTTTATTTAATACTCAACTGCTCCTAAAGCTTTTAAAGTATCTTTTTGAGACTCAGTTAACCCAGTTATGTTAGTGATATTGATTCCCTCGTAAGGGCTTTTGCTTCTCAAAGTTTTCAAGCATTCACCTGTTTTTACATCCCAAATCTTAATTGTCTCATCTTCACTGCAACTGACCACAGTCTGACCATCAGGACTAAAGCCAACTGACCAAACCCACCTAGTATGTCCGAATAAAGTCCTTAAGCAGCTACCTGTGTTAACATCCCAAACCTTTACTGTTTGGTCGCCACTACCACTAGCTAGTATGGAACTATTTGGACTGAAAGCGACTGAATATACAGTATTTGTATGGCCTTGGAAGGTTCTAAGACACTTACCAATGTTGACATCCCAGAGTTTAATTGTTTGATCTTCGCTACCGCTAGCTAGCATACCACCATCTGAACTGAAGCCAACTGCCCAAACCCATTCGGTATGACCTTGTAGAGTATGAAGACATCTACCAGTGCGAACATCCCAGAGTTTCACTGTTCGGTCGTGACTACCACTGGCTAACATATTACTGTTAGGGCTTAAGGTGACTGACCATGTTCTACCACCATGTTCTCGTAAAGTATTAAGACATTGACCAGTGCCAATATCCCAGAGCATTACTGTTTGGTCATCGCTACCACTAGCAAGAATTTGACTATCAGCACTGAAAGTGACTGATGTAACTCGATTAGTATGTCCCCTCAAAATTTTTAGACACTTACCAGTATTAAAATCCCATAACCTTAAGGTTCGGTCTTCGCTGCCACTGGCAAGAATTTGACTATCAGCACTGAAAGTGACTGATGTAACTCGATTAGTATGTCCCCTCAAAGTTTTTAGACACTTACCAGTAGTAACATCCCATAGTGTCACTGTTTGATCGTAACTACCACTAGCAATAATCTTACCGTCTGGGCTGACAACGACTGACCATATCCCATTGTTGAAACTCCGTAAAGTCTTAATACATCTACCAGTGTTGATATCCCATAACTTTACCGTTTGGTCATCACTGCTACTAGCACATATACTACTATTTATACATATTGCTAGCGACCATACTCTACTTCTATGTCCCTCTAGAATTTTAAGGCATTCACCACTAACAAAATCCCATACCCTAACTGTTTGGTCTTCACCGCAACTAACAAGAGCGCTACCATCTACACTGAAGGTAACTGAATGTATTAAGTCAGTATGCCCCTGTAAAGTTTTACTACATTTACCAGTATTCGTGTCCCAAAGTTTCACTGTTTGGTCATGGCTCCCACTAGCTAGTGTATTACCGTCAGGGCTGAAAGCGACTGAGTATACCCTCTGAGTGTGACCCTCTAAGGTGTGAATACATAAACTGCTGTTAATATCCCACAGCCTTACCGTATAATCGTCATTTCCAGTTGCCAACATGTAATCTTTGGAACTGAAGGCAACAGACCATACATTACAACCATGTTCCTGTAAGGTTTTTAGACATTTGCCTGTACTAGTATTCCATAGCTTCACTGTTTGGTCATCACTGCCACTAGCAAGAACCTGATCGTTGGGACTAAAAGTGACTGAACGAACCCCACCACTATGACCCTCTAAAGTTTTGAAACACTGACCAGTAATAGTATTCCATAGCTTCACTGTTTGGTCATTACTGCCACTGGCAAGAACCTGACCGTCGGGACTAAAAGTGACTGACCAAACCCAACCAACATGACCTTTACAAGTCATAAGTTGCTGACTATTCGCAACTTCGTACAAACGAATTTCTCCATTGGTATCACCAGTAGCTAAAAGTTTACCATTAGGGCTAAAGGCTACCGAAAAAATACCACCAAAGGTTTCGACAAAAACAGACTTAGCTAAATGGGCATGAGCAAAATTTGCATTATGCAACTTTACATTCTGCAAGTCGGCTTGCCAAATAGTTAGATAAGAAAAATCATAACCGCTAAGATCATTTTTTAAATGACAAAGTAGGTTAAAGACATTTCCTGCCGTATAACTTTGTTCTAGAGGGGATATCTCTCGTAGGATCGCTAAAATTTGAGCTAATTGATTTTCTAAGATTTTTTTACTTCTTAAAACATTAAGCAACCCATCTATAACTGGTTTGACGATCAGACGAACTTGAGTATCTTTAACATAATCTTTACCCGTCGCTTTCATTAAAGCATGACGCCTGAATAAATCAATATTCTCAGTGAGAATCTCTTGGCAAACTTTTTCTATCAAGCTAGTAGTTACATACTCCATAACCACAGGCTGGAGCGTAAAAAGCGATGCAGTTTTTTTAATTACCGTAGGTGTAGCCTTCTCGATTAGCGATCGCCTCCCCAACGATTCTATCGCCTCTAGTAATTTTGCTTGTGGTATTGGTGATATAATATCATCTCGCAATTCTGAGAATGTTATCGACTCCCGATTAATTGCTAGCCAGTACATTATGTCCTTTTCTAAATCTGACAAGCGCTGAAACTGCTGCTCTAAAACATCACGAATGTCGCCAAAAACAGCCGTATCTTGTTGCAAAAATTCAGTCACATTTCCATCAAAAATGTCTTGAATGGTTGTAGCAACTATCTTCAAGGCTAATGGATTCCCGGCATAGCGTTCAATCATAACTTTACATTGATCTTCTGCCGCACGTAGCCCTTTGAGTTTTAAGATTTCTTGCCCTTCTGCCATTTTTAACCCACTTAGTGGTAATGAGCGAACAGGTAGCGTTTCTCCCTCTAGCAATGCTACTTCTTTAGGTTTTTCCCGACTAGTGAGCAATAAACAGCTTTGGTGAGTTGCTTCTCCTATGCGTCTTAAAAGTTCACCATATTCCTCATATCCTTCTCGATAAACTCCAGCGCGGCTACCACTGCGGAGAATTGATTCTGCATTATCAAGTATCAGTAAACAACGATTATTTTGCAAATAATCGAGTAGTCGGGATAATCGATCGCTAAAGCTTTCTGGTAAGTTATCCTCTGTTTGGTGTTCGTCAGATAAAAATTGGATTAAGTTACCTAGAATAATTTTAACAGGGGGAGCTTCTCGTAGCGATCGCCAGATAACGTACTCAAAGTTCTCCTGAATCTGTTGAGTAAACTTTACAGACAGCGCCGTTTTACCAATACCTCCTATTCCCAATACCGTCACCAATCGGCATTGTTCATCAACAATCCATTGTTCTAACCTAGCCAGTTCTTCTGTACGTCCATAAAAAACTGATGTAAAGATAGCTTCTCCCCAATCTAAATGATTATTTGAGCTTGAATAGTCACTTTTATCTATTTTTAAGGAAAAAGCTGAAAACAGCTTCTCAATAGTCTGTTTGTCAACTCCTCCTTCGCGATTCAATACTTTCGATATCGTACCGGAATACAATCCAGAGCGTGCGCTCATTTCTTCGAGAGTGTACCTGTTTCCAAAATTTTCCTTTGCTTCTGACTGATGCTTTGCTTCCTTAATTTTTTGCAAACCCTTAGTAGTAAGTGCAACGCCACGCTTGCGTCTCCAATTCTGTAAAGTCATGTATTAATTTACCGTTTGCGTAATCGCCTGTGACTAAAAAGAATGATCTAGCAGGTTGCTGTAGATATTAAGTGATACTTGTAACAAAGGAAAAATCCCATGTTGCAGAGGATTTAAAAAACTGTAAAGCCAAAATGTTCACCGCTCAAAGCTACATTAGGCAATCCACTTGTTTCGATTAGTCAACAGCCCTTGCTCCATAGATGAACTAATGTGCGGGTTATTGCTGAGATCGTTATGTTTAACTAAAAGCTTGTTGGATTTGGATAATGCCAGATCATTACGTATGATGCCAGTTCATTAATACACTAACTTCTCAGTAATCGGATTGGGGCATAAAGCTTAAGTTCAATCTTAAAATCTCGATTTTCACTGGTAAAGATGGTTGTGAATTGGCAATCTTGATAAAGAAAGTTTGTAAACACTTAGTCTATCAATACTAATGAATAAGACTGCCGTCGAGAGATTTTCTAGTCTAGCAACCTCCACAAAAAAAAGGACGCTCAAGCGAATCACTATAAACCTGGCATCAGATGAGGCTCAGAACCTCGAAAAATATTGTGAACAGACAGGAAAAACAGCAACGGATGTGATTCAGGAACTCATTCGAGCGTTGCCATGACCTAAATTTTCACACCAAGTTTCAAAAGCTCAGAGTCCAAAACAGGCAGTGTTAAAGTTGAGAAACATTCTCTCACTCCCGATTTTGAAATCTAATAATGGTTCTTATGTCATTTTGTTTACGAATCAAAATAGAGGACAGAAGGTAAGAGTAATTCTAAAAAACCCGATCGGATTTTTTTAGAGGTACTGCAAAATAATAAGATTTGTGTAGACATACGTATTTATTATAGTATGTTTAAAAAATCACCTTGCAAGCGATTCGGATCGTCAGTGCCGTCAAAATAATAGTCTCCTTGTTTAAATCCCACACAGTTGTGCCTCTAGCATAGGTGGCTTCTTAGAAGCGTACTGCGCCCGCCGTAAACGAGTGCAGCACGCCATTGCTAAACTGTTACATCTCAATCTTCACTAACAAATTGCGAACTACTTTCATTTCATCACTGGCAAAGCTCGAATTAGTTCTCGAATGACATCCGTTGCTGGTCTGCCCGTCTGTTCACAATACTTTTCAAGGTTTTTGGCTTCATTCGATGCCAAATTTACAGTAATTCGCTTGACCGCCCATTTTTTGTTCATGCTCAAACAGTTAAATCGTGTATTGATAACTTCAAAACCTGATTTTACCTTTCCTACTAGGAAGTAACCTAAATTTCGGATCGCCGAGATAACCGTAAACTCAGGATAGGTTGTAAGTAAATATTCCAGTTGTACTTTATTATTATCCAATCACATTTTTAATCACCTAATTTTTTCTCCTTACACGGTTGTAAATAAACGCTTTTTAGGAAACAAAACAGCCCTGCTTCTTCAGCGAGGTTGGGACTATTTAGGTTTGCGGCTCTGAGTGCGTAAGTTCTAGAAATCCAGACAGAAAAGCCAGAGGCGATCGCCTACTACATGGGTAGAATATTTCAGTAGTATTAAATACTCTGATGATTGGGGTATCTAGTTAATTCTTGATACCCCAGAATTTGCCCTAGAGCAATTTCATTGTAAACCCGCTTCACTCGTCTCAATAAACTTAGTTTCCTTGTCAGAATGACTGCTCTATCGTTGTGGTTGGTTCCACAATTTAGGCCTAATTGCAACCAATTTACAATTAAAATTGCCGAAGAAAGCCTTAACCTAAATTTGTACTAATTTTAACTCAACCTTTGCTCAAGCTGTATGCCTTAGTAAGAAGATTGTGTAGTAACCGTGATAAAATACGGTATTCCAATCGACTTTTAGATGTATTGTATTCATCAACTCAAAGTCTAGAAGCCAAATTGAAGGCTCTGACTAGTAGCTTCCTAGCGTGTTCAAGATTATGGATTTATGAAACTGTGACTTAACCAATTACACACACTCTGAGCCAACCCAATTAACTGGAGCGTAGACCCATAAAACACACGAATGCTTGTTGCATAGTGGAAAACCACCTGTCTACGCCGACAGGATGACATTTGCATGTTTTCTGTGGAGTTTTGTTACTAAACTTGAGGAGTAAAAATGCTTGAGGCTATCGCTGTTGCTTGGTTATTGCTATTCTTTGGCGATTTCCTATCTACATTCTTTTACCACGTACCCGAGCATGTTTTTGGTAGCCTTCATTTAAAAACGCACCACTCCTGGAAGAAGGACTTTCGTCACTACGCTATTTTGACTTTCAATCCCCAAGTTCTTTTAGATGGTATCTTAGGAGCTTTGCCTTATATACTCATAGCAGTAGTTCTCTGGTCTTTTTCTCCCATCGGCGTTATCTTTGGATTACTGCTTGGTCAGTTTCATGTATGGTGGAGACACATAAGTGTCTTGGGTTGGCAAACCCCAAAGCCTGTGAATATTTTATGCCAAATTCTATTTATTACTACTCCTGAGAGACACTGGTTACATCATCACAAAACTAATTTGGGTTTTGGCGATATTTTTACCTTCTTTGAACAACCTGCACAAATCTGGTTACGCTGGCTACGGCTGCTGAGGGTTCGTTTTCGCTACTCTCGTATTTAACTGAAGCTAGAACGTGTTTTCAAACTCGCTGTCATAAATCTTAAGAATGCGAGGTGTTGAAAATAGCACCTCGCATTTGATTGCTCAGTAGACTTAAGTTCACAAACCAAGGCGATCGCATCGTTAGAGTATGGTAGGATGCTCTAGGTGTGAGTGAAAAATGCCGATAATGTTGAGTAAGCGATCGCGTGCTTGTTTTTGCACTCATAAAATCATGTGTGCCGGGCATGTTTTCAGCAAATTATTTGACTAGTAGAATATAAAGCCTACAGAAAACTTAATAATCAACACATACATCTACTAAGCCGATGCGCTTTGAAATTGCATAATTCAACTCGCTAGAAAGATGCGGGGACGCGGGGACACGGAGATGGAATTTTAATGACGATTAGTTTATTTGATTGCGTGAAACAATTTTGTATACCTCCGAAAGGCTGATTTTCTATTTCCTACTCTCCACCTACGGAAATAATTTAAAAAACCAAATATGAAGAGTATGCAAAGATTTTACTTAAAAGATAGACATGTAAGTAAATATTCGGTATTTAGTTATTATGATGTTGTTTAGATGTTTCCTATTTCCTGGCTAGATATTAAGGGGCGATCCTCCGTAACAAGTGCGTAAAGATTGGTTATTTTATGCCATGTCAAGTATTCGCTATTTTGAAACTAGCAAGACTAGCCCTTTCAAGGTGAACGTTTGTACTATGAAATAAATGATGCTTGAAGCGAATTTTGGTATTTTGGCTCAGGCGATTGCTTAATTTACAGTCCAAAAATTTGGAGTTGAATACAGAATTTCTTTGTTCAATTCCAGGCGATGCTTGAAATGCCGTAAAAATTTTAATAGTACATATGCTCACTTGAAAGGGCTAAACTTAGGGACTTCCAGAAAATAAATTATCCCCATTATTTGTACATTTGTAGGGGCGCACAGCTGTGCGCCCCTACTATGGAATATTTTTTTCGTTGGAAGTCCCTTAGATAGTTCTCAACACTTGCATAACTAATACTTGCAAACCAATCAAAGAGGAAATCTTCAAAGAAAAATTGCTACCCCTCAAGGGTGAAAAAAGTATCCCCAAAGCTTTAACTTTTGGCAAATTATTTGTGCCCTCAAACAGCACTAACTCGATTATTGACAACTGAAGTTACTCCAAAAATCGACTCAGGTAGGAAAAATTTATGGCAAATATCATTGGAACCGCAGGCAACGATACTCTACAGGGCATTATTTACGATTATGAGTTTGACACCCTAACTGGTGGAGGTGGCAACGATATATTTGTTTACGACATTTACAACGGAAGTGGACAGCCATATACAATCACTGATTTTGGTGGCGTCGGTAAAGGCACAAATCCCTCAGCAGCAGTCATTGCTGAAGTCGATACTATCAAATTCATTGGTGGATTGACTGCACGAAATCTGGTACTCACCCAGAATGGCACAAACTTGGAAATTGGCTTTGAAGGGATAGGAGGTTATGAGCTTGGATCTGGTCAATTTGAAGAGATAACTAAAGTCATCCTGCAAAACTTTGCCTTGGAAAATCTAGATAACCTCACCAAATCTACTGGAGCCACTGTAAACTCAGGCAATATTCTATTTAATGAGCAAAGCAGTATTCAAGACAGTTTTGATGTCTTTAATGCTAACTCCACCCAAAGCACTGTCTTTAGAAAAAACACAGTCACTTTCCTCAACGACCTCGACAACAATGTCAAGGGTTTTGACAACTCAGATGATGTTATCAACGGTCAGGGAGGTGACGACATCATCAACGGCTTAAGTGGTAACGACTTGCTGCGGGGTGGTACTGGCAACGATACTCTCATTGGTGGTGTGGGCAATGATACTCTTGTTGCTGGTACGAGGAGTGACTTCAATGCTGACAATTCAGAAGGCGATAACCTCCTCGATGGAGGCGATGGCAATGATACTCTCTTTGCCTCTGGCTACCAGTACTACCTCGGAATTTACACAGAAGACAAGGATCTCCGGTCTAAAGGGAATAATACCCTCAACGGTGGTGCTGGTAACGATACCTTGAGTGCTAGCGGTTCAACAGGCAATAACCTCCTTTTTGGTGGCGATGGCAATGATACCCTCTCCATCTCTGGCTATTCCCGAGAAACTTACCTCGGCGACTACTTCAACTCTGTCTCATCTGGCAATAACACCCTCAATGGTGGCAGTGGTGATGATACCTTGAGTGCTAGCGGTTCAACAGGGGATAATTTACTCTCTGGGGGTAATGGTAATGATTCCCTCTCCATCTCTGGCAGTGATGACCAGTACTCATTTGAAGGCTATTACTCCTTTTCTGACTCTCGCTCATATGGCAATAACACCCTCAACGGTGGTGTAGGTAATGATACCTTGAGTGCTAGTGGTTCAAAAGGCGATAATTTACTTTCTGGTGGCGATGGCAATGATTCTCTCTCCATCTCTGGCGATTTGGAAACATCTAAGTACTATTTTGGCGGCTCTAACTACGAGTCTCGCTCATCTGGCAATAACACGCTCAACGGTGGTGCTGGTGATGACACCTTGAGTGCTAGTGGTTCAAAAGGCGATAATTTACTCTCTGGGGGCGATGGCAATGATTCTCTCTCCGTCTCTGGTTACTACAGCCGAGAGACAATAGACTCAAACCCTGATTATTACTATCCCAGTTACTCTGATTCCACATACAACTCTCGCTCATCTGGCAATAACACGCTTAATGGTGGCGCTGGCGATGATAACTTGAGCGCTAGTGGTTCAACAGGCGATAATTTACTCTCTGGTGGCGATGGCAATGACACTCTCTCCATCTCTGGCTACGATGATTCTAGCTCCTACTCTGTGTACGACAACGACCAGTACATCACCACTGACTACAACAACTACTACTACTCTCGCTCTTTTGGCAATAACACGCTCAACGGTGGTGCTGGTGACGATTCTTTGAATGTTGACTCTTCATTAGGCGATAATCTACTCGACGGTGGTGATGGCAAGGATACACTGACAGCCTCTGGCGCCGAGGGTAATAATACCCTCAAAGGTGGCAGTGGGGATGATATCCTCACAGGTGGCAAGGGTAATGATAGCCTCTATGGAGGAAGTGGTACTGATAAATTCATTTTCAGTAGTTTCAATGAAGGTGTTGATCGGATTTATGACTTCAACGCCACTAACGAAGTAATTCAAGTATCGGCTGCTGGTTTTGGTGGCGGTTTATCAGCAGGTGTACTTTTAGATAGTCAGTTGAGAATTGGAACATCTGCAACCACTATAGCTCAAAGATTTATTTACAACTCGACTACAGGTGCATTGTTCTTTGACCAAGATGGTAGTGCAGGCGTATTTACTCAGGTAAAATTTGCACAATTATCTACTGGTTTGTCATTAAGCAACAACAATTTTCTGGTTGTTTAAGGGTAATTAAAGTTTCATTACATAGCAGCAAGCAAGCTCGTAAATCTTGATAATGCGAGGTGTTGAAAATAGCACCTCATATATAAACCAAGGCTTACAAAGTTGCTGCTCAGATCCCCGACTTCTTCAAGAAGTCGGGGATTTAAATTCGGGTTAAGTAAGTGCCACTCCACCCTAGAGATATTTAGATTTTTTCTAGCCTACCAAACAAGTCACTTAAGCTTTTCGTGAGCAGCCAAAATAATTTTCTCTGTTTCTTCCCAGTTAATACATTTGTCTGTTACAGAAACACCATATTTTAATTCTTCTTGTTTCCCAGTAAGTGGTTGATTACCTTCATATATATTCGATTCCAGCATCATGCCGACTATTGATGTATTGCCATCCAATATTTGCTCGATAATATTTTCCAAGACGGCAGCTTGTAATTTATAGTCTTTATTTGTATTGCCGTGGCTACAATCGATGACAATTCTGGGTGGTAAATTTGCCTCTTTTAATTTCTTTTCTATCAGACTGACGCTTGCTACATCAAAGTTTGGCTGATTACCACCTCTTAAAATGACGTGACCGTAGGCATTACCTTTTGTTTGAAAAACGCTGACTTGTCCGTTTTGATTAATGCCCAGAAAATTATGAGGGTTCCTAGCTGATTGTAGGGCATTGAGAGCTACTTGAATATTGCCATCAGTACCGTTTTTAAAACCCACAGGCATGGAAAGTCCGCTTGCCATTTCCCGATGAGTTTGCGATTCTGTGGTGCGTGCGCCAATGGCAGACCATGTAATCAGTTCACTAATGTATTGAGGGATGATTGGATCTAGGGCTTCTGTGCCAGCAGGTAATCCCATTTCTGTAATTTGTAATAATAGCTGGCGTGCAATTAATAATCCATTTTCTACATGAAAAGAATCATCCATATCTGGGTCGTTAATTAATCCTTTCCAGCCTACAGTTGTTCTGGGTTTTTCAAAGTAAACTCGCATAATTAATAGCAGTTTATCTTGGACTCGCTCAGCCAATACTTTCAATCGTTGGGAATATTCGATCGCTGCTTTAGGATCGTGGATTGAACAGGGGCCAACCACTATGAATTTTCGGCGATCGCGAAAATCCAAAATATCTTCTATTTCCTCTCTGTACCTTAAAACCGTTTGTTCTGCTAATTGAGTTAATGGTAATCTTGATTTAATTTCATTGGGAGTTAAAAGAACGCGATCGTTCTCGATGTTAGCATTAAATAATTTGTGGTTGTGCATGGAGATGCTCTCTTTTATGCTATTCTGTTTATGAGTGAAATTTAATATACACACTTTTAATCAAAAATACAATATAAATTGATATTTTGTCTGGAAAATTTTATATCATAATTTGATTTTAGTGAAGCAATTACTGTTATGAATATTTGACTTGATTCTAATATTGCTGTTTTCAATTAAGTAAAATCCAGGTTAAATACACAGTTATGCACAGGTGTAAAATTATGCCAAAAGATTCAGATAAAATTTTCGGCGTTGCTGATTTTGTATATGAAAACGATTGTGCATGATATCAAAATCCTTGTAGAGATGTTGCAATGCAACGTCTCTACTTAATTATCGCAGATAGAGTCTTTGATATCATATCCTGACGCGAGGAGAACTTTGTAGACGCTTGTGCGGCTACTCTTGAATATGATTAAGAAATATTGTTTTTGCTCGATTGATTATGTATGTAGAGGTGTTATCTGCTTCAATCGATGACAAACCACTCATCCAACGGATGATGGAGCTTTATCAGTATGACTTTTCAGAGTTTGAAGATCATGACCTCAATGAGCATGGTTACTTTGGATACCCTTATCTAGATTATTACTGGATTGAGGGCGATCGCTACCCGTTCATTGTGCGAGTAGGCAAAAAGCTTGCTGGATTTGTTTTAGTGAATCAGTTCACATACATTGCAGACAGTCAGTATTCCATTGCAGAGTTTTTTATCTTACGCAAATATAGGCAGCAAGGAATTGGTAAATTGGTTGCTTCTCAAGTCTTCAACCGATTTTGCGGTAAGTGGGAGATTTATCAAATTACCACAAATACAGTTGCTCAAAAATTTTGGCGCAGTGTCATTGCAGAGTATACAACAGGGAAATTTACAGAAATTGCCATCGATGATGGCGATCGCCAAGGAATGATTCAATGTTTTGACAACACGTCATATCGTTTCCAAAAATCTTTGCAACACATGAATCGACTGTAGGGGCATACAGTTGTACGCCCCTACCTAACCCTTACAATAACTTGAAGCCCAGGTTATTCAGAACTTGTCGCAAGCGATCGCGTCCTCTCAATGACTCGACACTTGCAATGCGCCCGGATGAGTGTTCTGACCAATCACCAGCAACATTCATCTTTTGTTCAGTATAGAACTCTTTGATGATGTTATTGTAATGAGCGATCGCTTCATCTTGTTCTGCCAATTTATAAGTTTCCCGGTGCAGCACAGCTGATTGTGGTAATCGTGGCTTAACCCTCTTTTGTCAGAGTGGGAAAATCCAATCGCCCAAATGCTTACAGGGCTTTAATTTCCACTTTTATCTATAAATTTCAGTTTCTGTTAGAAAATAAAGCCTCAAACCTTGATGAAATCAAAGTCTCAGAATCAGGCTGAGATTATTGTTTTCCGAGAGTGACAAAAGAGGGTTAATTGCAGCATTCACTTCTGGATCTGGATAGCCCACACATAACCCAAACACAGCATACACAGAAGCAGGCAAATTCAAGATTGCTGCTACCTCTTCTGGGCGGTTGCGGATTCCACCGATATATACTGTTCCCAAACCCAGGGACTCAGCTGCTACTGTGGCATTTTGGGCTGCTAATGTGGCATCAACCGTTGCCATAACAAACATTTCCAAATATTCCAAACCATCATGAGATATACCGCGACTGTCAGCAACGTAAGTCAGACGTGCTAAATCTGCTAACCACACCAAGAATAAAGGTGCTTGTCGGATGTGTGCTTGATTTCCCGCCAGCTTGGATAACTCATCCTTGCGTTCTTGACTTTCGACTGCTACCACACTCCAGGTTTGCAAATTTGAGGAAGTAGATGCAGATTGGGCGGCTGCAACTAGCAACTCCAGAGTTCCGGCTGGTAAAGGATCGGATAGATAAGCACGAATTGAACGGTGAGATAGTCCCTCTTTTGTTACTACGGGGAAAGTATAATCAGGAAGAAAGCAGACAAAGCAAGTAAGAGGAATGGTTACGGCGCGCAGACAGCCAGTAAGCACAGTGGCATTCATAGATAACTATTGCCAGCACTATTATTCAGTATTTGAGGATGTGAGGCATTTTGAAGCATGCTAGTTGAATCTCTTGTCAATTTTTCTTTTCCTAAAGTAACAAAAGAGGGTTAACATCAAAAGCGTATTTAATCCTGTACGTAGTCGATTTAACAGCGATCGCGCTCCTCAAAGACCCAAACTTAAGCAACTTTGAGGAACGCGTATCCGACTCTGGAGAAGGTCGGTGGAGTGGGAAATTGGATTTATTGGTGGAATAAATCTAAAATCTAAAATCTAAAATCCAAAATTGTCTGACTAATCGAGGAAATCAGGTTCTTCCCGAACAATGCGATTGTAAAGAGGCTGGAAGCTGAACCACCCACTTTTAGACGCTCCCACTTGACTGTGTGTTAAACGGGCTGTTTCGTGTTTGATAATATTGGGTCTACCTGCGGCTTGTGCTAGCAGTTGTGCTTGGCACGATCGCTCTAAGCTAATGTACCAAAAAGCAGCTTCATCTACCGTATGTCCCACAGTTAAAATACCGTGGTTACGCAGAATTATGGCTTTAGCTCTGCCCAAAGCTTCTGCAAGTCGCTTTCCTTCAGAAGTATCTAATACGACACCTGTATAATCTTCAAACAGTGCATGGTCTTCGTAAAAAGCACAAGAATCTTGAGTCAAGGGGTCAAGCAGACGACCCAAACTCGACCAGGCTTTGCCATAAATTGAATGAGCGTGTGCGGCTGCAATTACATCAGGTCGAGCCTCATGAATCTGAGAATGAATGGCGAAGGCAGCTTGATTCACCTGAGCATCGCCTTTCACCACCTCACCTTCTTTATTAACCAAAATCAGGTCAGAAACTCGGATATGACCGAAGTATACTCCCAATGGATTAACCCAGAAATGGTCTGTAAACTCCGGATCGCGGGCTGTAATATGACCTGCGATGCCTTCAGAGAAGCCAAAGCGACCAAACAGACGAAAGGCAGCGGCTAGACGTTGCTTGCGGTGGAGGCGTTCGTCTTCAACTTGCTCGAATACAGGGGGTTGCGGTCTATCGTACTTGGGCATGTTCTTTTTCCTCCTCCTCTTTACAGGGAGCATGAGAATATCCAAAGCGAAAAGATTTGACGGTGTGAGATTCTAGAATGAATTGATGACGCCAGATGCAACCAGTATCATTACCCAGAAGATGGATGGATACAGATTCACTCTCGGATGTGGTTTTGACGGCATGGATATCACCATCTGGAGGTAGGAGGCGGTAAATATCCCCCCTTTGAAGCGATGCCTGCGGCAACGCGAAGCGCGAACGCAATTCTTGACTTTCAATAAACCATTGGTCTTCAGGCAATGGTTCTAAAATAGTATCGTTGATCATCTATATTCCTCATTAATCTAAGTAAGTCGGCTTAAATATTCCTTGTTGCTTAGTTAATCTATATTTAAATACTTTCGTGTTATTGTGCCAACCTACTTGCTAAGTTTTTTATCTTTGGCGATCGTAGTCCAACAACAGCGTGCAGCCCAAGCTCAGCGCAATGGTCGTGCTAAGTTTCTCGATGGTAGTATCGACAGAACAGCAGCCGGAGCGATGAAAAGAAAAGCTGAAATATCAGCCGGAATTGCCAAAAAGAAACATGAAGCAGCAGTAGTTAAAGCTAATCAAAAAGTTGCAGATACGAAGGTAAAAACAACGAAAGTAACAAGTATTCAGCTAGAAGAAAAAAGCCAAAAGCGTAAAAATTTAATTGATATTCAAGGTGCAAATCTAAGGGTATCAGAACGGATACTTTTACACAACATTCAGCTACATGTTTCTTCTGGCGATCGCCTTGCCATTGTCGGCGCTAATGGTTCCGGTAAATCGAGTTTGGTAAAAGCAATTTTGGGAAGGGAAAACCAAGCAGCAGTTTTGGAATCAGGTGAGGTTTTGCTTGCACCGGTGATGAAAGCTATATATCTCGATCAAACCTATGAATTGGTAAATCGCCATTACACAATTTTGGAAAATATGCAAGCAGCTAATCCAAATCTGAACTATCAGCTTTTACGGCAACAACTAGGACATTTTCTATTTAAATACGACGAGGTTAATAAAAGCGCATCTGTACTCAGTGGTGGCGAGTTGGCAAGATTGGCAATCGCTATGATCGGTATCTCTGAAATTGACCTGCTGATTCTCGACGAACCAACTAATAACTTAGATATTCAAACCGTCGAACAAATGGTAGTAGGTATCAATGACTATCAAGGAGCTATTTGGGTAATTTCCCACGATCTAGATTTCCTCAGGCGGATTAATATTACTCAAAGTTTCAAATTGAAAGGTCAGGGGTTGCAAATGACAACCTATTTACCTAGTACACCAGAGCAATATTATCAAGAATTACTCCTATGTAATGATGAGTGATATTTGTGTTATTAAGTCATTAGACCTGTGTTCAGGCTCAAATTTCAGTAATAGCTGTTTTGTTTTGTATTGCTTGCAACTATTGTCTTCGGATTGCACTGACCCTTGTCCGTCATCTGCAACTTAAATATCAAGCTCTACAACAGAAGCCGCAAAGCATACAGGCAAGTTATAATTCTTTTGCGGATGAACGTAACAAAAATTTATGAGTAACCCCCTTGTGCAAGCGTTTTTTGTAGGCAGAGCGGTAGCTGAAGTAGTTAACGAGCGTTTAGAGGTCGCCTTGACCGATGCTTTGAGTGAGCTTGGCAAATTTGATGCTGAAACTAGAGAGCAGTTTCGCCAGTTTACAGAAGAAGTCCTAGAGCGGGCAAATCGAGCAGCAGAAGCTGCTAATACTGGCCAAGCTAGCACAAGTACTAGGCAACCCGGTTCAGAGCCAATAGACGTGCAAGCAGAAATCGATCAATTACGAGCAGAAATTGCCCTATTGCGAACAGAACTCCAGCATTATCGCAGAACTTCTGCATAAATCTAGTCATTGGTCATTGGTCATTAGTCATTAGTCATTGGTCACTTGTACTGAGCGTACCCCTACGGGAAAGCAATCTACTCGTAGCGTCTCCAAGAGTTGCCGTTGGCGCAGCATCTCCAAAAGTTGTACTAGTCATTAATTTTATGCAAACGACAAATGACAAATGACAAACGACAAACGACAACTGACAAATGACAATTTGAGTGTCTTTTATTGCTGATAATTCGGTTGCAAACCAACGGTATATGGAGCATATGGAACAAGGTTATTCGGATAAGGCATACCGTTGGAATCGGGAAAAATACTCTAGCAGACGGCGTTTTGTGGACATTTGGTCTTTCGTTTTGACCTTATTGTTCAGACTTTGGTTATACAACAAATCTTGGAGTTATCCAGGTGGTGTAACTGAAGCCAAGCAAACTGCAAGACGCAAAATCCAAGCGCTTTGGATTCGCAATACCTTGCTGGACTTAGGCCCAACCTTCATCAAAGTTGGGCAATTGTTTTCTACTCGTGCTGATATATTCCCTCTTGAATATGTAGAAGAACTGGCAAAGTTACAAGACAAAGTACCAGCATTTAGCTATGAACAAGTAGAAGCAATTATTGAACAAGAACTAGGCAAGAAAATTCCTGAACTATTCCACAATTTTGAACCTATTCCTTTAGCTGCTGCTAGCTTGGGGCAAGTACACAAAGCCGTCCTGCACAGTGGAGAAGCGGTTGTAGTTAAAGTGCAACGTCCGGGGTTAAAAAAATTATTTGAAATAGATTTACAAATTCTCAAGGGAATTACCCGCTACTTTCAAAACCATCCCAAATGGGGAAAGGGGCGAGATTGGCTCGGTATTTATGAAGAATGTTGTCGGATTCTTTGGGAAGAAATTGATTATCTCAATGAAGGCCGTAACGCTGATACTTTTCGCCGTAACTTTCGCGGCTACGATTGGGTAAAAGTCCCAAAAGTTTACTGGCGTTACACTACTTCCCGCGTGCTGACCTTAGAATATGTCCCTGGAATTAAAATTAGCCAATATGAAGCCTTGGAAGCAGCGGGTTTAGATCGAAAAATCATCGCTCGTCAAGGCGCTCAAGCCTATTTGCTACAGTTACTCAATAGTGGCTTTTTCCACGCCGACCCCCACCCAGGCAATATTGCCATCAGTCCCGATGGTGCTTTAATATTCTACGATTTTGGGATGATGGGGCAAATTAAGTCCAACATTCGTGAAGGACTGATGGAAACCTTGTTTGGTATTGCCCAAAAAGATGGCGATCGCGTTGTCCAGTCCCTCATCGATTTAGGTGCGATCGCCCCAGTAGATGACATGGGACCAGTGCGGCGTTCCGTCCAGTACATGCTGGACAATTTCATGGATAAGCCCTTTGAAAACCAATCAGTGGCCGCAATTAGTGATGATCTTTACGAAATAGCTTATAATCAACCATTTAGATTTCCAGCAACTTTCACTTTTGTGATGCGAGCCTTTTCTACCCTAGAGGGGGTAGGCAAAGGCTTAGATCCAGAGTTTAACTTTATGGAAGTTGCCAAACCCTATGCAATGCAGCTTATGACCGATATGAATGGTTCTGAAGGGAATAGCTTTCTTAACGAATTGAGTCGTCAAGCAGCTCAAGTAAGTAGTACCGCGTTGGGTTTACCACGTAGGTTAGAGGATACCCTAGAAAAGTTAGAACGGGGAGACATGCGCTTACGCGTTCGGTCTATAGAAACTGAACGTTTGTTGCGGCGCCAAAGTAATATTCAGCTCTCAATGAGCTATGCTCTGTTAATCAGTGGTTTCACGCTTTCAGCTACTATTCTAGTAGTTATGAATCGTGTATGGTTGGCACTGTTGCCCACTTTAATCGCAGTAGGGATTTCAGTAATTCTGATCCGACTACTTCTACGTCTCGACCGTTATGACCGTATGTATTAATTGTTGAAAAAATTTATGAAAATTAATTTCACCGGTCTTAGCGATCCGGGACTTATTCGTTCTAATAATCAGGATGCTTACTATATCGACCCAGAGGGACGATTTTTTGTAGTCGCTGATGGGATGGGTGGTCATGCAGGAGGAGAAGAAGCAAGTCGCATTGCCACTAGGGAAATTCAGGCGTATTTAGTCGCAAATTGGGAATCACCAAAGTCTTCTCAAGAATTGCTAGAGCAAGCTTTGTGGGGCGCAAATCAAGCGATTTTAGAAGATCAGCAAAATCATCCCGAACGCGCCGATATGGGTACAACGGTTGTAGCGGTAATTTTTCGCTCACCAGAACCGCCTTGGTGCGCTCATGTTGGTGATTCCCGGCTGTATCGCTTCCGAGAATCACAATTAGAACAAGTAACCGAAGACCACACTTGGGTAGCACGGGCAATTAAAATCGGTGACATCACCCCGGATGAAGCACGGTTACACCCTTTTCGTCATGTATTATCACGCTGCTTGGGGCGTGAAGACCTACATCAGATTGACGTGCAACCACTAGATGTCAAAATTGGCGATCGCTTCCTGCTATGTAGCGATGGTCTCACAGAAGAACTTGTCGAGCAAAAGATTGCTAGCTGTCTCCAAGACAGTCCTTGGCTGGATAAAGCCGCCATCTCCCTCGTTGAGGCTGCTAAGGAGCAAGGAGGGCACGATAACATTACTGTTGTCATCGTCTCACTCGAAGAAAATAATCCCTAGTCATAGGTCATTTATCCTTGGCAAATGACCTATGACTAATAATTAATGACAAATCCGGTAAATATACCCATCAATTTGTTCAACCTGAGCATTTTTCCTTTTGACAATTTGATACTAATATTTTTAGCCTCCAAAGCGATCTAAGGAGGCTGAATTTGCATAAATTAGTAAATTGACATCTTGCACGTCATGAGGTAAAGCGACTATAATTCACGCTTATTACCATTTATTCCCATACCTCCTTCAACAGCCCACCTGGGAAAGTTTTCTCATACTGGGGAAGACACCATCTTAGTTTTTCCCAACCAGGGAAACTATCAAAGATTAGGCATAACACCTAATTTTTTTCCAGCAAGAAAGGGTAAATAAAGTAGATATACCTATTTAAGACAAAAGAGAGCTTATTTTCTGGAATAGAACTCGGCCGACTTGGGTGGTATATCAGTGGGATTAGGTGCAAGATATCAGAGCGGAAAAATTCCACACTTAGGATGTGGGCAATCTGTCAAACACTTGTTATCTTTCTTAATACGGAGGAACAAATGCGGGACAGATACAAGTCCAAGTATTATCCCATTTGGACTTCTGTGAACGATATCAGCTTTACGCGTTGTTTTTTCGGAGTAAACTTATGAACCAACCAATGAAATTATCCTTAGAACAGCAATTCAGCATTTGCTCATTTGCAACTCAGGTGCAGAACATGAGCCATGAGCAGGCCAAAGATTTTCTGGTCAAGTTGTATGAGCAAATGGTAGTCCGCGAGGCAACTTATCAAGAACTTCTGAAGCACCAGTGGGGCTTAGATTCTGGTTCCACTATGGCATAGAGTCGTTCTGATGTCGCAGTGGGCGACCTCCTTCTCTTGCTTGGTTCCAATGAAGGAAAAGAGCTGGGGATGCCGGGGCGTCAACTCCGATAAACAATTCAACAAGCCTGGGGTAAAAATCTAACTCACGAAATTAACCAAAAATCAGTAAAGTCTTCGACGCTAGATTTGCTAGATACTAAAGTCAATTTGAGCTACAACTTACTGTGTACTTTAGCCAAACTTCTTGTTTTGTCTACTGTGAGAATCACACCTGCGTAAATTTATCCCAAATTAGACCATGTACATAAAAATATTTACATAGTGATTAGAGAGCATAACTTTTGGAGTTAGTACTTTCACTATTTATACATATAACTAGAACTTGGAACCTTATATATATTTTGTTTATAAAAATTTACAATTTTTGAGCGAATGCTCTTTTTTACACAGAAAACATGTAACATTCATAAATTATTCCTAGTTGGAAAGATCGTATGGAGAATCTGTGTCAATACTTTCGAGTTTTGCCAGGATTTGAGGCTTAATCTTTTCGTATTCGCTTTTGAGTAAATTTTTACTAATTTGCGGATCGGCAGAAGACATCAAGGTATTGCTGATTTTCACCCACTCTTGCAGTCGTTGACGTTGGGCAGAAGCGACGCTAGAAAGCAGGATATGAGTACAGCGACTTGGTGTTTCTCGTGCAAAAAATAACAGACGGTAGTAACCTGTTTGGTGTAGCAAGCGGGCAATTTCTTGACCAAGACTGGTTTTGAGATCGAGGTAGTAATGTAACCATTTAGGACCGTGTTTGCGGTTGTAAATGACAGTAATCCACAACAGCATCGGGTGGGGAACCGAGATGAAAAGAAATTGATTATAGCGGGTACAAACTAAGCGCTTTTGAATTTCCTGTTGGGGTAGCATTACCCACAAGGCTGGTAAAACCTCCCCATTTGTATGTACCGGTTGGGGAAAGACAATATCGGCAATTGGTTTATTCTGAGGCCAGGAAATGGTGTTGGCAATTTCATCGTTTGAGGAGGATATCCGCAAATCGGCTTTCGTCTTTTGCTCAACCTCAGCGCTAACCGTTAATGTAGCAGGAACTAGAGCATAACTTTTCTGTTTAATTTTACGCGTGTGGTCGGGTTGCTCTACGGATGCTAAAACTTTCAAAATTTCACTGACGCTTTCGGGGCGATCGCGTGCTACTTTGGCTAGACAACTCATCACCAAATTTTCTATTTCTTTTGGTAGTTCTAATCCAGGAGAAACCTCAGCAAAAGAACGTGGCTTTTGATAGTGATGTGTTTTATACCATGCTCCAAAAGAGTGAGTTGGCGCCACCAACGGCATTTTGCCTGTAAGCATCTCAAACATCATGACGCCCAAACTATAAATATCAGAACGGTTATCTAATTCCTTACCCTCCATTTGTTCGGGAGAAGAATAAGCCAGTGTTCCCAGATAAAATTTTGTATGGTCGCCATCTGACTGTAATAACTTAGCAATCCCAAAATCTAAAACCTTGACCAATTCTCCAAAACTCGGATCTTGAATCACCAGCATATTGCTTGGTTTGATATCACGATGAATAATTGGGCAAATTGTGCCCTCAACTGGGATACCATCATGAGCGCACTGTAAACCCAGGCTGAGTTGACGCGCCATACTGAGGAATCTTGGTAAAGGCAGTCGTTGCTTGCGAATAATATTGTTTAGGCTTTGTCCTTGTAGGTATTCCATAACGTAGAATGGGGTATTATTGTCATCTACGCCATAGTCCATCACTCGGACTATATGGATGCTTTTTTGTCCTAATAAAGCACAAGTTTTCGCTTCTCGCTCAAAGCGGTCTTGCAGTCGCATCTTTTCATTTTGGATTGATAGAGCGAGGAACTTCACAGCAACAGGTACACCACCCAACAAAATATCCTTAGCACGATAAACTCGACCCATTGCTCCAGTACCGATTAACTCCTGGAGTTGGTAGCGTTTGCTGAGTAAGCGACCAATGTTGGGGTCTGACATAGAAAATTTGACTCTAAAAACAAGTTGTAAGTATTTGGGAGTAAAAATGCGTTTCAAAAAATACAGCATAATTTGTGGATACAGAATTCCGGAGTAGCACAGCCTTCATTTCTGGCTACTAAGCCTAAACTCTGTATCTCATTGAGTTACAAGCTGCTGTATCTGATTGTTGCGCCTAAAAATCATTTTCCAGGCTAGTAGTTAAACCCGGATTTCTCACCACATCTCTCAAAACCTTGTGCTCTTGAGCAGGGGAGCAGGGGAGCAGGGGAGCAGGGGAGCAGGGGAGCAGAGGAGAGTTCAATGTGCCTTGTTCAATCCCCTCTGCCCCTCTGCACATCTGATCTCAAGCTTGTGATAAATGCGGGTTAAAGTACACCAGTGGACTAGCTTTTTCAGCCCTCTTTGAGAGGGCTGAAACTATAACAAAGGTAGTTTGCAACCAAGACGCTTATTACAACTGGTGCAAAATGCTAAATCAAACAAGCAAAAAAGGTAAATGTATATTGACGTTTTGTACTATTCCTGATTTTAATTATGATGTAATTTTAGTTTGCCCAATTTTAACTAAATAAATAACTATCAGATTAGCCAAAAACGCTGATTAGGGAACACCACACTCACCAGAGAATTCTGAGAACTAAGTGATGTGCAAAGTTGTAAAAAAGATTTTTTATTAGGGATTAGAGACTCTTTATTGGGTCAAAACGCAAAAACTATGGAATTTGCCCTCAGGAGGCACCAAAAAATAAATTATCCAACGAGTAGGGACACTGATGACACAGACTTCGGTAAAACAGACGCTCTCCTACGATAAGCTACGGTTTACACACATTTCTGTAGAAAACCAGAATCGTTGTAGTTACTCGTAAGTTCTCCTTAACCCTCTTTTGTCACTCTCGGAAAACAATAATCTCAGCCTGATTCTGAGACTTTGATTTCATCAAGGTTTGAGGCTTTATTTTCTAACAGAAACTGAAATTTATAGATAAAAGTGGAAATTAAAGCCCTGTAAGCATTTGGGCGATTGGATTTTCCCACTCTGACAAAAGAGGGTTAAAAAGGATGACTTTCAGAGGTTTTTGCCCCCCAATCGATCCGGGGGTTGGGGGGATCAAAAGGCTATGGGGCAACTCTAGAGGACTTGTGTGTATACCGCAGTCTACGAGAAGAGAGGCTTGGAAACCCTTATTCCGTCCTCGTGAACTTTAAGTCTCGATTAAATTTGGGCAAGCCCGAATTTTATGGGGATTACCGTCAAGGGTTAGTGGGGTTAGGTTCTGAGGCTTTTGATGTTTGAGACAAAACTTTTCAAGCATCCTCTTACATCTATTATGGGCGATCGCCGTAAACACCTTTCACTAGTTCGAGAAAAAATAACTAGTTTTCGTCGTTTCAGCCAATAAAAAATCAAGGTTTTACCCCAGAGTAACCAGATGAGATATAAAATTCCCTAAGAGGATATTTGAAAAGTCATGATTGATGTATCAAATATTTTTTTACCCCACCCTAGCCTTCCCCGATATATTGGGGAGCCACTGCGTTGGACGGGTTCCCCGGCTTGAAGCAAGTGGCGTGAGGGAACCGGGTTTTCTTGTTTCCCCCCAATATATCGGGGGAATTAAGGGGGGTAATAATTCGATTAAGATCGCAACATATCACTTTTCAAACAACCTCTAAGAATATGTAGTCCCAGATACTTCTTAATTGACCAGTTATTTAAACTTCTAGCTGATTCGGACTATTAGCTGCCATAGTTAGCTAATTGGGAATTTTTGGTTTTACTTTTATGTTATAACACATGTCAAAAACTAATTCATTACCCATTATATGGTATTGAATTCGACGTTGGATTATATTGTTGATTCTGGATAAGAAATCAGAAAAAAAGTGTGGATTTTTACCCATTTCTGTGAATGCTGTTAACCATTTACCTTGCTTTAAAGGCTCCATAACTTGACAGTAAGTTATATTTTTTTGATAGACTGCAAGAGTATGATAAAAAGCACGCATTAAAGCTGGATTTTTTTTCACAATCTCTTGCTGTATGAAAGAATTAGTGGCTTTGTAACTTTGATTTAAACGTGGCAATCGGCTTTGATGTACAAGGGAGCCAGGGCGTGAGCGGTAGAAATAATAGGGTTTTGGTACAAGGAAAAAGCGAGCGCCCTTGATTAAGCATTTCAAATCAAACCAAAAGTCTTCAGCTATCCTTAGGGTTTCATCGTACTCAATGGTATGTTGAAGCAGAAATTCTCGTTTGAATAAAGGCTTGCTCAAACCAAGATGCAGGCCTGGTTGTCCATACACATCAGTTTTAACAAAAAAAACGGTATCAATTTGGAGAATTTTCTCTATATCTTCTCCACTTTGTTGAATCAATGTACTCCAAGGAGATGATGCACCATCTTTAATTAAATAAAGATCGTCAGCGATCATATCTGCATTTGTTTCATTTGCCAGCGACACAAGCTTTGACAATCTTTCGGGAGCATACCAATCATCTGAATCAAGTACAGCAATCCATTCTCCTTTGGCTGCTCTGAGGGCGCGATTACGCGCAGAACCAGGCCCAAGGTTTTTTTGATTAACTATTACTTTGAGGCGTTGATCGGTAAAACTTTTAGCGACTTCTACAGTTTTATCACTTGAACCATCATCGACGACGATCACTTCAATATCATTGAGGGTTTGCTCTAAGGCTGAATTTATCGCCTTCTGAATATAAGCTTCAGTATTGTAAGCAGGAATAATGACAGATACTTTGGGATTCACGGTGCTAATATCCTCAGCATACTGTTTTTACATCACTTAATATAGAGTGTACTACAAGTTAGTTAAATACACCCTAAGACTGATAGTACTTCCTTGGCAAGAAAGGGTTGATAGACCGCCTTTTGTGGGCGATATCTGAACTCAGCACTCAGCCAGAATTGGGATCTGCGGACAGCTAAAGACGAACTAACGTAGACATCCTAAGGGGGGCTTGTCGTTCGCATAGCCTCTGGTATCAAACTTTGGCGATTCAATACTCATTACTCTTTATTGGCGTTCTAGGCTAGCTTCCATTGTGTTAGTTAAAAAATGGCCAGCCAAGATGCCACTACTTAGATAGTATGTATCTTCTGAAATTCGGTGCAAGGTTTCAAAGCCACTACGACGCTGACGATCGCCCAGTACCCAGTAACGCTGCACAATGGTATCTAAACCAATCCAACCCTCGCCTTCAACCTGCCCTAAAATATTATGTTGTAGTAAAAAAGTATACTGACGTTCTCCATCATGCAAGTGTCCTTTGTATTGTAGAGAAATTTCCGAGCGATCGCTGCCTGGGAATATCAGCTTTGTGGCCATAGTAAACCAGTTATCTCGATTCCAAGCTACCAAGGTCATACCCTTAACACTGATTGGCATACCATTACGTTCCAGCCAATTTCCTTGTATTGTCCAGCGTCCTGATTCCAATAAAAAAGTATGAGCCACCTTCTATATTTCCTGTCTTGATCGAGTGCCGCCAAGACTACAGTTATAGCAGTGCTGAGTGCTGAGTGCTGAGTGCTGAGTTAAGAGTTAGGAGTTAGTTAAAAGTTTTTCCCTGCTCCCCCATCTCCCTCATCTCCCCCACTCCCTACTCAGCACTCAGGACTGATTACCGGCCTTGGTGAATTTCTCCTAAAAGGACTTCTTGGGGTGCGCCAGTGGCAGTAGGTAGGTTGCCGGGAATACCCAAATGTCGCCAGTAGGCTAAAACTGCAAAGGCGATCGCTTCTTTAAAATCTGCATTCAACCCGACTTCATCTGTAGTCAAGACTGGTGTTGCTGCTAATAATAACTGTAATCTTTGTTTCAAATAAAGATTACGACTACCGCCGCCGCACAACAGTACCCGGTGTGGCATTTCTGATAAAAAAGTGTGGTAACTATGAGCAATTGAAGCAGCTGTGAGTTCCGTGAGAGTTGCCAAGATGTCAGCAGGATTGAGTTGGTATGCTTGGGCATCTTTTAAACACTGTTCCAGGTATGTCACACCGAATAACTCTCGACCAGTGGATTTAGGGGGCGGCAAATGAAAATAGTCTTGCCTGAGCCATTGGTCTACCAATGGATAGCAAGGAGTACCACTCGCTGCCCAATTACCATTTTCATCGTAAGTTTTAGCACCAGCGCTCAAATGTTCTACCGCCAGATCCAACAGACTATTTCCTGGCCCAGTATCCCAAGCGCGAATTTTTGACAGCCAGTCGCCATGCCGAGGTGGAATACAAGCAACATTACCAATACCACCAATGTTTTGAATACAACGTCCTTCCTGGGGATGGCTGAGTAAATAGGCATCCACTCTAGGAACAAGAGGCGCACCATGACCACCAATAGCAATATCAGCAGCGCGGAAATTACTTACAGTTGTAATGCCTGTCAGATGGGCAATTAATGCACCGCGCCCTAGTTGGAGACTGTAACCTAGTGGGGGGTGGGGAGTGGTGGAGATGGGGAGACGGGGGGGATGAGGGAGAAGTTTTTCCCCGTTCCCCATTCCCCATTCCCCATTCCCCATTTCCCATTTCCCAACTGGCCGATGATAAACTGTCTGACCGTGGGAGCCAATTAAATTAGCTGGCTGGTGACCATTTTGAATATGTTGGGCAGCTTGGGCAAAGGCAAAGGCGATCGCATCATCTATTTCTGCTAATTCTGCCATTGATATAGCAACGCCTGCACAAAGTGCCAATATTTTTTCTCTAAGTTCAACTGGATAGGGGTATGTTTCCCCGGCTAGCAACTCAATTTTGAGATCCAATTCTTGACCGGAAATTTCTAACAAGGCAGCATCTATGCCATCTACAGATGTGCCACTAATTAAACCAATAACACGAGTAGAGATAGCAGCTTTTTCATTCGGATGCATTGAAAAATATTCTATTTTAGATTACGAACGGTAGTTTAACAGTTAACAGTTACCAGTGTTCATGCCACTGATAGCATCTCTAGGAGACAGTACAAAGCTGAAAATGTTCATCATAATATTCTAAAATTAACTTTTTATTTGCTGTTTATCTGCTAGTTAATATTTGTGGAAAAACCTCGGCTTCATGCGAAGAAGTCGATATGATAGAAAAGTAGATAAAACTTAAAAAATATTTATCGAATGGTGATTCAATCATCTGGCTTGTCCAAGGTAAAAGATTCAGTCACAGAAAAAATCTTTTTGGGCAATCAACCAAATGCCGAGTTAATTGCAATTCTTGCAGTATACTTTGTCCAAGGAATTTTAGGGCTATCGCGTCTAGCTGTAAGCTTTTTCCTCAAAGATGAATTGCTATTAAGTCCAGTACAGGTATCGGCTCTATTGGGAATTACCTTCCTACCTTGGATGATTAAGCCAGTGTTTGGTTTTATCTCTGATGGCTTACCGATATTTGGCTATCGCAGGCGTCCTTATTTGATTTTATCCGGGATACTTGGAACTGTTTCCTGGGTAAGTATGGCAACAATAGTTCATACTAGCTGGGCAGCTACGTTAGCGATCGCCCTGAGTTCTCTTTCTGTTGCTATGAGTGATGTGATAGTTGACTCATTGGTTGTGGAACGAGCCAGAGGCGAGTCGCAAGCGAAAGCAGGTTCACTACAATCTCTATGTTGGGGTACTTCTGCGATCGGAGGTTTGATCACAGCATACTTTAGCGGTCTGCTGCTACAATACTTTACTACCTACACTGTCTTTTGGATTACCGCCTTATTTCCTCTCATTGTTTCAGGAGTAGCTTGGTTAATAGCTGAGTCCCCCATTCGCAAAGAAGCTAAAGACACTAATCAAACTAACTCCCTAACAATCAAACATCAACTGGGGCAACTACACCAAGCCCTGAGCCAAAAAACAATTTGGCTACCAACACTATTTATCTTCATCTGGCAAGCTACTCCAAGTGCTGACTCAGCCTTTTTCTACTTCACTACCAACGAACTACACTTTGAACCAGAATTTTTGGGACGGGTGCATTTGGTGACAAGTTTCGCTTCCTTAGCAGGTGTTTGGATTTTTCAACGTTTTCTCAAAAGCATTCCCTTTCGTGTGATTTTTAATTGGAGTGCCGTCCTTTCCTCAATTTTGGGAATGACGATGATGTTATTAGTAACTCACACTAATCGATTATTGGGTATAGATGACCACTGGTTTAGTTTGGGTGATAGTCTTATTCTCTCCGTGATGGGGAAAATTGCCTTTATGCAAGTGATGGTTCTAGCAGCAAGGCTTTGCCCTTCTGGAGTGGAAGCAACATTATTTGCCTTGATAATGTCGGTGTTCAATTTAGGAGGAAGCGTTTCCCATGCATTTGGGGCATTAATCACCTATTGGCTAGGAATTACAGCAACAAACTTTGACTTGCTTTGGCTGTTGGTGCTAATTACTAACCTCAGTACCCTGCTACCTCTACCATTTGTCAACTGGTTACCTGCTGCTGAAGAGAAAATTCAGGCATCAAAGGGTGAGCAACAACCCTTGTTGCCGGATTTGATGTCTGATTTAGTAGTGAGAAAACCAGAGTCAGGAGTAGTTGAATAAATTTCAGCCATCCGCTTATATCCCCCGCATAAATGACGGGGGCTTTACGCATCACAACTCGTAATGTAATCAGATTTGATTTTTGAATTTATAGGAATCATATTTGATTTATGAAAAATCTAAGTATTTGTAGGGTGTGTTAGGCGGAAGCCGTAACGCACCATTCTTAAGGCTTTGGTGCGTTACGGTGTCGCTAACGCACCCTACGTATCTTTTCAAAAATAAAATACGTCAATTACCGCTACTTTCGTTATATTTTACGTAATTTATGATAATTTTAGATCGTGCAGTAATGGATTTTTGATAAAAAATTTTTAGGTTTTTGTATAAGTAATTCTACTGTTTTATTTAGAAACGAAAAAGCGCTAGAGAGTTTTGCTCACTCAAGCGCTTCCCCGTATAACTTTGTACCAACTCACTAGTTTGATGCAACATTTGTAATCTGCAATACCCCCTTAGGAAGGAGGATTGCGGGGATAACTTGTGACAAACATGTGGTGAAATGGTATCACTCCTTGCACTAACTAAGAATATCTCTTCTGCGATTAAACCAAGGTTCTGGTGAGTGACAGTTTATCAACTGACACTAGTTAAAAATGACTCACTGTGAAGAGTAGCGAAAAATACTAATAAATAATGTAGCAAATTTATAAATATATAGGACTTACGCACTGTACAAAAGAACTATTTTGTGTATCAACGTAAATACGTTGTTCCAGGCTTTTGGAGGTTGCTTTTGATTGCTGGCGATCGCCAAAATATGATTGAAAAACCTAGATAAAAGCTTTGAAAACTCTATCTGCCATTTTTGCTTTTATGTCAATGCGTAAGTCCTATTGCCGATCGCTTCAGGTCGAGTGGAAATAAAATACCTCAACTTCTGCGGCAAATGTACTGTAAACGATCAGTAGGGAACTCGATCGAGGATGAGGATTGGGGACTGGGGACTAGAGACTCGAAAATAATTCTTTTACAGCAGTTTTCATATAGAACCACATCTGTCGTAGGGGCACAGCAATGCTCATTGGTGTCAACTTAACCTGAAACCCTTGTCAAGACGTGATATTCAGTTTTATCACCACTCTTCGCGTCACCCCACCCCGGTTTTATCTAAAGCCAAAACCGCCCCTCCCCTTGCTAAGGGGAGGGGTTGGGGGTGGGGTATAATGTCTGCGGGACAACGGTTTGAGCTTAAGTTGACACAACTGAGCAATGCTGTGCCCCTACCGTGTGGTCTATTTACCTGAAAATAGCCGTAACTGCTAATATTCAGCACCCAGTACCCAATCCCCACTGAATCGACGTTCTAAGTATATGGTAAGATTAATCTCCTGGAACAGAGGTATTATCTAAGTTGAAGTCTCATGTAAATAAATTGCAAAGGTCAAGCTGACCGTTGATTAACTCCCGCGATACTTTGACTATAAACTTGAAAAATACACAATAAGACTGGTGACAAACTGAGTGTGATTTGTAGAGAAATATCTAGAATTTGCTACCAGACTCAACCAAGTTCCGACAATTTTGACTTTTATTTGATTTTAGGATAGACACATGAACGATAAGCTGATGCTGATGATTCCTGGTCCAACCCCAGTTCCAGAAGCTGCCTTACTGGCATTAGCCAAGCATCCGATTGGACACCGGACTAGTGAATTTAGCAACATCTTGACAGAGGTGACGGAAAACCTCAAGTGGCTGCACCAAACTCAAAGTGATGTGCTGATGCTGAATGTCAGTGGTACGGGTGCTGTAGAAGCTGGCATAATTAATTTTCTTTCTCTAGGCGATCGCATTCTAGTTGGTTCTAACGGCAAATTTGGCGAACGTTGGGTAGAAGTCGGTCAAGCCTACGGTTTGAATGTAGAAGAAGTTAAGGTTGAATGGGGAAAACCTTTAGATCCAGAATTATTTGCCCAAAAACTCCAAGCAGATACCCAAAAGGAAATCAAGGCTGTCATCATCACCCACAGCGAAACCTCGACAGGTGTGCTAAATGACCTACAAACCATCAACCGCCACGTCAAAGAACACGGTGAAGCCTTAATTATCGTTGATGCTGTGACTAGCTTGGGTGCGTTCAATTTACCCGTAGATGCTTGGGGCTTGGATGTAGTCGCCTCTGGTTCCCAGAAAGGTTATATGATCCCACCAGGATTGGGTTTTGTCTCTGTTAGCCCCAAAGCTTGGGAAGCTTATAAAACCGCAAAATTACCGAAATATTACCTTGATTTAGGCAAATATCGCAAATCCGCAGCCAAAAATACAACCCCATTTACTCCTCCTGTGAACATGATCGTAGCGCTGCACACCACGTTACGAATCATGAAAGAAGAGGGCTTAGAGTCAATATTTACTAGACACGAACGGCTGAAAAATGCTACCCGCGCCGCCATCAAAGGATTGAACTTACCGTTGTTTGCAGCGGATAGTGACGCTAGTCCCGCAATTACATCTGTAGCGCCACAGGGAATTGAAGCAGATAAGATTCGATCGTTGATGAAAAAGCGCTTTGATATTGCTTTAGCAGGCGGTCAAGACCATCTGAGCAATAAAATTTTCCGCATTGGTCACTTGGGTTTTGTGAGCGATCGCGATATCCTCAGCTGCATAGCATCCTTAGAAGTTACCTTAAGAGAACTTGGCTATGAAGACTTCGCCCCTGGTGGTGGTGTTGCAGCAGCAGCTAAAGTGTTTACAGAATAGTCATTGGTTATTAGTCATTAGTTATTAGTCATTGGTCATTGGTTATTGTTAACTAATAAAGGACAAATGACGAAGGACAAAGGACAAATCAAAAGAGCGAGTTGATGATTCTACTCGCTCTTTTGATTTGTATGTAAATGAGTAAAAACCGCTAGAGACAATTTTCCCATATATCAACCTTTGGATAAGTTAGAGTGGATATGATATGCCTCAATTCTTCTGAATGAGCTACTCATAAACTACCCTCACTTTAATTTACATCCAGTTAATAACCAACAAGCTAGCACGATCGCCTTTCCTCCTTTTGAATTTTAAATTCCCTAATTATGCCGTCTCTAGCCAATCATAAATTTGCTCTAGCTGCTCCAGAGTAATCAAGCCATACTGCCAAAGAATCATTGGCAAAGGACCTGGGTCTTGCTCCCGATGACGAAGCGCCACTGCTAGTGAAGCTGTGGAAATTGCCAAATCTTCTTGCAAAAAATGAATCAGTCTAGAATATTTTGATGGTGACATTTGTATCTCACCTCCTTGTGCAGAGTGTATTGTCATATATCAGTTCACCATTACTTGCTAGCTAGTAGCCAATATTTCATGTGTCACTGTACCGTTATCAACCATAGACCTAGACCCAGTTTTCTTGGTCTACCTAAAAACAGGCTTCTCATAGAGAGTCTAGGAAATAAAAATTTTTCTACGAATCATCTGTTCGAATTTCAAGCAGTATTATTACCTATTTAAATTGACTCCATCTTGTTTACTTCTGTGCTTTAGTTTATTACACATGTAGTAACAAAGATTCCATAGCCTATACTCACCTATGGGCGACTATTTACACTTACGCCTAAGGGAATATTTTTGCGACCAAACCTTAAAACTGCGATTTCAGCTTGAAGACCGTAGGACTTTACATTATTACCACAGTTTTTAAATAGTAGCCTCACAACTGACTGTTTTACCACATAAAGTGACATTTTTTACAAAAAAAACATAGATTTTGATAACTTTAGCTGTAAAGAAAGCACTAGAGCCTCAAAACTCAATTTTGAGAGTATCGCCGACTTTTAAATTTAACTCGGCAGCTCGTCCAGACCGAAGTTCAATCACTTTGTCAATTAGTGTACTCGGGCCATAAGTAGGACAAGGCTCATTAGCACAAGGGGGTGCAGCTACTTGAATATATTTAACTACACCATTCTGTAGAAATACCATATCTAAGGCCACAGGTACATTCTTCATCCAGAAACTGACTGGTTGTGCTGAAGGGAATGGAAATAGCATTCCTCGGTCATCTGGCAAAGCTGGTCGATACATCAAACCCATTGCTTGCTGTTGTGGCGTCTTTGCCACTTCTAGCTGAATCGTTGTGCCATTGGGAACAATGGCTTTAGCAGAAATTGGTAGTTTTTGACCTAAATTTTCTGGTGCTGGAGTTTCAGAAGCAGATGTGGAGGACGAAGGTATAGCTGTTGTTGGCATAGAACAACCCATCAGCAAAATACCGAGCAGTATCGAGAGCAAGCTTAGCCAACGAGTCATATAGTTTTTTGATTCTGTAATTTAGATTTCAATTTTACAGAATTTACACGATTTTGGATTTAAATAGACTATATTCTAGAGGCTTTTGATGAAACGTCCCTACAGACTCATGAATTAGCACCAATAAAAGTAAGTACTAGGATTCTCTCAAAACGTATCCGACGCCCCGCACTGTTTGTATGAGGCGCTTTTGACCTTCATCTTCGATTTTCAGACGCAAGTAGCGAATGTATACTTCAATGACATTTGATTCACCCAGAAAGTCGTAACCCCAAACATTTTCTAGAATTTGTTCGCGGGTTAACACTTCACGGGGATGTTCCATTAAGAATTTTAATAGCTCAAATTCCTTCATCGTCAAGTCAATTGCCCGTCCGTTGTGTATTGCACGGCGAGTTGCTATGTCTAAAATTAGATCCCCAAAGCGTAATTGCTCCGTGGTATCCACATCGGGTTTTAAGTACAGGCGAATTAACTTCAAAAAGTCTTCTGAGCGGTAAGGTTTGAGGATGTAATCATCAGCTCCAGCTTCTAGACAAGCTACGCGATCGTCAACTGTATCCCTTGCCATTAAAATCAATACAGGCGATCGCATACCAGTGCTTCTGAGATTTTTGCACAATGAGAGTCCTGATTCTCCTGCTAGCATCCGGTCTAAAACAATTAAAGCAGGCTGGCGATCGCGGCAGTGCTGCAACCCACTATTCGCATCATGAGCCAAAATTGATTCATAGCCGGCTTCTTGCAAATCGCAAGCAAGCTGATTTGCTAAGTTATCATCGGTTTCAATCACCAAAACACAGGGATTTTGAGCAACTGTCATAAGAATTTAAGATATGGGCATGGGGCATGGGGCATGGGGCATAAGGCATGGGAGATGAGGGAGATGGGGGAGATGAGGAGCAGGGGAGCAAGGGAGCAAGGGAGCAGTAAGTTTTTCCCCTCTGCCCCTCTGCCCCTCTGCCCCTCTGCCCCTCCGCACCTCTGCCTCTTGTGCCCAATGCCCCATGCCCAATGCCCAATACCCAACGCTCCATGATTATGGTAATTCTACAGAAGTTGGTTTGGCGATATGTGGCAAGCCCCAACCTAATTTTTCTCGCAAAATTCGGAAAAACTCTGGCGGTTGCAGGCGAATAAATCGGACACTATATTGTGATCGCTCTATATATACTCGATCCTCTGGTAGTACGTAACACCCCCCATTCCCGTCCACCACCATCACCAGCCGAGGGATATTGACTGGGTAGATGTTGACCGATTCTGTGTCTGGAAACACCAATGCTCTAGAAGCTAGGGAATGTGGGCAAATGGGCACTAGCTGTAGAGCAGGGACCCCAGGAGTCACTACCGGGCCGCCAGCACTTAATGAATAAGCTGTAGAACCAGTCGGTGTAGAAACAATCACACCATCGGCTGCAATATCTACTGGTGCATGACGCCCTATGGCAATTTCAAAATGGCACATAGAGGTCAAAGGTTCCCGATGCAGCACCATTTCATTTAAGCAGAGAGCTTCCCACAGTACTGAATCCCCGCGAAACACTTTGACGGTGAGCATGGCTCGTTCTTCAATTTCATACTCACCCGCCATCGCCTGCTCTACTGCTTGGGGCAATTGATTGAGGAAAGTTTCTGTCAAAAATCCCATATGGCCGGTATTCACTGTTAACAGTGGGATACCACAGGGTGCTACCTGACGAGATGCTGCTAAAACAGTGCCATCTCCTCCTAACACCACTGCAAATTTCATATCTGAGTCAAAACCAGGGGGGGTTAGACCGTCTAAGGGGGTGTGGCACACAGGACTCTCAGGGTTAGAGTAGCCCAATATGCCACCGATACTCGATGTGACACAAACATCCCAACCGGCAGCGGTTAGCTTGTCTTTTAACTCGATAGCGACACGACCCGCTATCGGTTTTACGTCATTGTAGATAATGCCTGCTTTCGGCACACTCAAATATCCAAGTTTAGGCAATGCTCTGTATTATGTAATCGTTACACATTTTTGACCATGTAGTCATTAATTTAGCTAAATCCGGCAGAAGGTTGGGCTGTACCGCAAGTGTTCAGCACTAGTTAGTTCACAGTCAAATGCCTGGATTCAGCAGTCTAATGACTATTGGCTATTGGCTTTTGAAGATTGTTTAAAAGGAGTTTTTTTAGATTTCTGCTTTTTGTTTTTATTTTTTTCGTAGTCTAACTCTTTAAGCTTCTTCATAATTCGGCTGAAGTACTCTTGTAGATAGCTTTCTAGAGTTGTGGTTTGTTCTCGATCTAAGCCAAATACTGTGTAAACTTCATCCATTGAAGCATTTAATTGTTTACCACTAGCCAAGACTTCTGTAAACGCCAGTCTGTCGGCGATGTTCCATCCCCACTGAAAGAAGCGCATTAAGCCCCGCACAGCACGGAGTAAGTTTATTGGCATTCGTGTCACTCTGGCTTCTTTTCCAGATAAGCGTTCGCACAGGCTAATGATTTCTTCTGCACTCCATGCACGAGTACCTACTACGGGAAAAGCTTGGTTTTCTGTTTCTGGTACACTCAAGGCGCGGATAGCAAATTTAGCGATGTCCTGGGTGTCCATGTAGGCAATTGGAGAAGATTGACCAGTTACCCAAACCGGCTGTGCTTCCAAAATGGGAATCCCGTATTGACCGATTAACCCTTGCATAAAGCCAGCTAACCGCAAGATGGTGTAATTCAAGCCAGATTCAATCAAGAACAGTTCTGTACACCGCTTAATTTCCATCAGCGGCACTTCTGGGTATTTATCGGCATCTAAAATCGAGAAGAAGATAAAACGCTCTACACCTGCTGCCTTTGCGGCTTGAATTAATGCTACTTTACCGTCCCAGTCCACTTGTTTGATACTTTGTGAATCTGTAGGGCGAGATGTTGAAGCATCAATTACTTGGGTTACCCCTTCTAATGCTTCTGCTAAGGTGTCCGGGTAACGCAAACTTCCCGATACAAGCTCCGCACCCCATTCTTTCAGAAAAGCTGCTTTTTTAGTGCTGCGGACAAGACAGCGTACTTTATATCCCTCATCGATAGCACGACGAGCCACTTGTCTTCCTAAGGTGCCAGTGGCACCGACGATTAATAATGTCATGAGGGTTGTAATATATCTTAATGTTTTATGAAAAGAATCTTATCAGAATAACCTAATGCAAACAAAAGTTTACATTTTTTTCAGAAAATCAATTGAATTGAAGAAGCTCACGTGGAAGTTGCTGTCCGGTTAGCAGACAAGCTTTTTTCTGAGTTAGCTGTGAAAAAGGGAGTGGGGAGTGGGGAGTGGGGAGTGGGAGAGATGATAGTAATTCCTAGCTCCTAATAGACGCGATTCATCGCGTCTCTACCTCTATTCTTCTCCGCCTTGAATTTTCAGTAGTAATGCGCCTAAGCCCCAGCCGACGAAGATTAAACTGAAGGACAATAGAGCTGCATTCAAAATTTCGGCGCCCATTGGTGTGATTCTCCTTATGCAAATTAGTTTGTTGAAACTAGGTCTGCCAGAAGCTATTCAATAGTTGCTGTGGCATTAGACCTGTGTAAATAATTCTAAACTAGTTTAGCAGGTAATCCCTACTGGTTTTGGAGGCAATCTCTACTGTGGAAGGGGATGAGGGGGATGAGGGGGATGAGGGAGTTCTGGTGGCAGGGGAAAATATAATTATGAGAAAATTTTATGTATCACAATAATCAAGAGAATTTAGTCAATTTTGGCAAAGGAAATCGTCCGCGTTTGGCGCTGACGGTGGGAGATCCGGCGGGAATTGGCCCAGAGGTGATTTTGAAAGCTTTAGTAGAGCCGGAAATTAGTAAAAAATATGACGTTACTGTGGTGGGTAACCGTGATTTGCTGACACAGACTTATGAAGAACTGAATTTAGCTGAGAATTTAGCACCGTTGGCAAATCCAGAGCGGTTTCCAGTAATTGATGTGGAATTGAAGGCAGAAATTAAAAGTCAAATTATCCCAGGAGTCGGTAATGCAGCCAGTGGGGCGGCTAGTTTTGCCTATATGGAATATGCGATCGCCAAAACACTGGCTGGTAAATTTGATGGTATTGTCACAGGACCCATCGCTAAATCTGCTTGGAAAGCCGCAGGGTATAATTATCCAGGGCAAACGGAACTGCTGGCAGAAAAGTCTGGTGTCAAGCGCTTTGGGATGTTATTTGTAGCGCGATCGCCCCATACTAATTGGACACTCAGAGCTTTACTTGCTACCACACATATTCCCCTGTGTCAAGTAGCTGATACATTGACACCGCATTTGTTGACAGAGAAACTGGATTTGCTGGTGGAGTGTTTAAAGCAAGACTTTGGGATAGAGAAAGGGAGAATTGCGATCGCAGGTTTAAATCCCCACAGTGGCGAACAGGGACAATTAGGACATGAAGAACAAGATTGGTTAATTCCTTGGTTGGAGCAAGAGCGGCAAAATAGACCACAATTGCAACTAGATGGGCCGATACCGCCGGATACGATGTGGGTTAAGCCTGGTCAAGCTTGGTACGGCAATTCTCGCATTCAAAATCCAGCTGATGCTTACCTGGCACTTTACCACGACCAAGGCTTAATTCCTGTGAAGTTGATGGCGTTCGATCGAGCAGTTAATACTTCTATTGGGCTTCCTTTTGTGCGGACTTCACCCGATCATGGAACAGCATTTGATATTGCAGGTAAGGGAATTGCTGATGCTACAAGTATGAAAGCAGCGATACATTTAGCGGGTGAGTTCGTTAGTCAAAGGTTGGTGGCGAGAAAACTATGAATTATTTGATGATTCATAAATAAACTTGTCCAGAGAATCATGGAAGTGCAACCAAGAGAAATTAGAAATTACCTGACACCAGATGGTAAAAATATTTTTGATGACCAAAGAAAAAAGGATACAAGCCCCTGAATTTATTTCTGGAAAAGGTAAAAATATATAAGCCGATATACGAAGTACAAGGCTTATAACGTCCTTGTTTCAAGCCCCTGAATTTATTTATGGGGATTGTAATTTTGAATGCGTGAATTTTGAATTTTGAATTCGAGCGAAGCGAGTGACTGGCTTTATTCTCTGCGAGATCAAAGAGCAAAAGCTAAAATAAGAGCCAGACTTGACCGAGTTGAAAATGGTAATTTAGGTGATTGTAAGTCACTTGGAGAAGGTGTTTTTGAATTGAGAATCGATTATGGACCAGGTTACCGCATATACTTTGGACAAGAAGGGATAACAATTATTATTCTTTTGTGTGGTGGAGATAAAAGCACTCAGGAACAAGATATTGGTAAAGCTCAGGAATATTGGAAAGACTATAGGAGTAGAGATAATGCCTAGAAGTGTAAGCTATCACGCAGGACTAATTAAACATCTACAAGACCCACTAGAAGCAGCATCTTATATCGAAGTAGTTCTAGAAGAGGGAGACCCTAAAATGTTAGTAAAAGCGCTCACAAATTTGATTGAGGCACAGGGTGGAATTGATCGGTTTTCAGCAGAAATTAAGCAATGCTACGAGCAACTTGACTTGATGTTATCTGAGCAAGGAGAAATTAAATTTTATTGTCTGAGTAAATTACTGGATGCATTGGGATTACAGCTAGCAGTAACAGTGAAGTCAGCTTGAAACTTGTATATCTTGCAGTTTTGCCACCATTTCTGCACGCGCTGAAACTTTCAATTTACGAAACATTCTCTTTAAAGCTTGCTTGACAGAATTTTGGGTAATCCACAGTTTTTCCCCAATTTCTGCATTTGTTAATCCCTGCGCCACCAATTCGGCAATTTCTAATTCACGCGCTGTTAGAAGACTTGCAAAAAGGGAATTAGATGTTTTTGGTTTCGCCCGTAGGGTTGCCATTTTAGATGACAAATGAATGCATAAAGCACTCAAGTCAGCTAAATCATTGCCATTAAAAGGGGGATTTCCCTTGTCGCGGGCTAGGTTAAGGGTTCCAATCAGACGACCATCGCAAACAATTGGCCCAGTCATGACGTGTTCGTGGTCATGGCGGGAGCAAAAATGCTTCCAGTCTCCTGGAGATAATAATAATTGCTCGTGGGCGGGGGCGTGACGCTCAACTACATAGCGTCCCACTGGATTGCTCTCTAAGCATACTGCCGGAATGCCCGAAACATCAATCTCAGGGGTTGGTTGTTCATCGAGGAGATATATACCCCAATTTTGCACGCCAAAATGCTCGCTAATTTTGTCCGTCAGAGCTAGTCTTAATTCTTGCTCATTCCCGACATTAGCGATCGCATGAAATACGGCGTGAAGAGAATTAACCATAAGTGTACCCAGTTGGGGACTATCCAAGCCTCAACAATTACTTCTATGCTAATACCAAGGAAACTAAAACGCTAATTATAGTAGCGACTAGGAGAAGCACATGACAGTTACACAACTCTCTGCTCAGGAACTTTTCCGGGCTGCTTATGAGAACCGCTATACTTGGGACAAAAATTTCCCCGGTTATACCGCAAATATTACTTTTAAGCATGATGATAAAGTCTTCACAGGCAAAGTAATTATCAGCGCCAATCTCAAAGCCGAAGTTTTGGACGTAGAGGACGAGTCCGCAAAGCAAGCAATTCACGGCCAAGCGTGGGAAATCGCCATTCACCGCGTCCGTCGCAGCTTTGAAGATACCCACAGCGCCAATACCTTTAGCTATGGTAAGACTGACGAAACTGGTGCAGTTGAACTTTTAATGGGTGGTAAGGCCCAGGGCGATAAATATAAAGTCCGCAATAATGAAGTGTGCCATGTTCACCGTCTCATCCACGGTATTTACGTAACAATTGACACCTTCAGAAGTCACGATACTGGCGAAGGTTACTTGTCCCACACCTATGATTCTGTTTACCATGACCCCAAAACTGGGGAACAAAAAGGCGGTAGAAGTGAATTTATCGATGAGTATGAAAAAGTTGGTGACTATTTCATCTTAAATCGTCGGGAAATTCGCACTCAAATAGATGGACAAGTATCGATTCAAGAATTTGTTTTCTCTGATATCAAATTGTTGGAACCTGTTGCTGCTTAAGCTGTGTTTTGCATGATAAATCAAAGCGATCGCTCTTTATTTTATAGGAGCGATCGCTTTGATTTTTTGGTGCTTTTTCTCAGGAAGATTGAAAGGCGATCGCCTCAGATATAGAAACTTCTTTGAAGCTGTCCGAACCAAACATCGCAAAGGTTGTTAAAGAGACTTACGAGCGAAATGCGGTTGTTGGAGCCGTTTGTCATGGTCCGGTATCTTTGCTGAACGTCAAGATGAGTAACGATGCTTATTTGCTCGCTGGAAAGAATATTAGTTCATTTACGAACGACGAAGAAGAAAACTACGCTAAAGCCGATGTGCCTTTCGAGTTGGAAACGGCCCTTACCCAACAAGGCGCAATCTTCCACAAAACTGAGCCTTGGCAGGCATTCAGCATTGCCGACGGGAATCTCGTCACCGGCCAGAATCCCGCTTCTGCCAAAGGCGTTGCAGAAAAAATGATCGAACTCCTGGAAGCTCCCTAGCGGCTGAAATGCCTACGAGTGCATCTGCTCTATCACCCGTTCGATGATTAGCCGATCAAGAAGCCCGCAGTGATAATAGCTGTGGGCTTCGGTTTAAGGGTTTTCCATAATATACTTTTGACTTTTGATTTCACGGCGGTACTAACCCATACCATCCATCACTGGATGAAAGTAGAAGGCAAATCCCAATACTGTATAGGCAGCTAATAATAAAGTGCCTTCGAGCCAATTAGACCTACCATCGGAACTAATAGTATTTGCAATCAACACAGACACAACCACAGCCACTAATTCAAAGGGTTTGAAATCCAAATCCATTGGCTGACCAAATACTAATCCTGCTATCACCAACACAGGCGCGACAAATAGGGCAATCTGCATACTCGATCCCACAGCCACGGAAAGGGAAAGATCCATTTTATCTTTCATTGCTACGGTGACTGCTGTGGCGTGTTCAGCAGCATTACCAATGATGGGAACTAATATGACCCCTGTAAACAATGATGTCAAGCCTAGCTGGGATGTAGCCACTTCCAGAGAATCAACCAGCATTTCTGACTCGACTGCCACCAACAAAGTGCATACTAGCAGCACACCAGCCCACAACGCAACATTGGGTTTGGTATGGGAAATTTCCTCTTCTTCTGTTTCTGCCACACCCACATCATATAAATAGGAGTGAGTTTTCATGGAAAACAGCAGCGTTAGGGCGTAAACCAGGATTAATACCACCGCAACGGCAACAGAGAGATATTGCAGCGTTTGTTCGTTAACTCCTTTGGCGGTGTAGTTCATCGCTGTGGGCAACAAAATGGCAATCACAGCCAAATTCATCGAAGCAGCATTCACCCGCGCCACAATTGGCTGAAATGTTTGTTCTTTGTAACGCAGTCCTCCCAAAAGCATGGAAAGACCCATCACCAGTAGTAAGTTGCCGATAATCGATCCCGTGATACTGGCTTTGACTACATCTATCAAACCAGCCTTTAGAGCTACTAGCGCTATGATCAGTTCTGTAGCATTGCCAAAAGTGGCGTTTAATAAACCCCCTAATGACGGCCCCACTACTACAGCAATTTCTTCTGTGGCCGTTCCCATCCAAGCCGCTAAAGGCAAAATCGCTAATCCAGCTGTAATGAAAACGATCAGTTCTCCCCACTCCAGAAAGTGGGCTGCTAGAGAAACTGGGATAAACAGTAATAAAACAAGAAAAATTATGTTTTTAGTTGACATTTGTTGCTTTGAGTTGACGGTATCATTCACAGCGGGTAGTCCTAAATTTTAAATTTGGAGTGTTGATTGAAGAAGAATACAAAATTCAGAATTCAGAATTCAGAATCAATAAGTGGGGAATTCCCACCTACCACTCATCATTCCCATAGGATACTCTCAACCGTCTGTACACCAATTCAGAGATTTTACTGTTTTCAGTTTACTCCTGTGGATGTTATGTAAAATAATGTTGCCATTTAAGAAGTTCTCGTAATCTTTTGTTGCAAAAGTATGAAATGGATTCAGAGTATTACACCAAAAATGGGGTTTAATATATTAAAAGACAATTAAAATTTTGATTAGCGCTGCTAACCAGAAAACCCCTAACTGAGGCGTTGTCCAATGGCTAATCACTTTGAGCCTTCAGGGAAAGGGCTGTGCGATAACGCAGATTTCCCACTACACTAAGACCGCGTTCTCAAAAATTTGGTTGTATTTGATAGTTGTTGTTTATACCGGATTTTGTGTTCAAGCTATTGTAGAAACGTTCATGCACAAAATTGAACGGTGCAACTGCAAGTTTTTTGTTTTGGATATATATACATGACTTCTGCTGCTCAAATGCCAGCTAACTCTGGCTCAACGTTAACATTACATTCAGATTCCCACAACACCAAAGAGACTGATCCCCTGAGAACAGCTCGTGGTGTTTATGTGACGGTGCATGGTCATTTTTACCAGCCACCGAGGGAAAACCCTTATCTGGACGCGATTGAACGCCAACCGAGCGCTGCACCTTTCCATGACTGGAATGAGCGGATTCATTGGGAATGCTATCGTCCGAATGCCTTTGCCAGAGTGCTAAATGACCGAGGCGAAGTGGCGGGGATCGTTAATAATTACGAGTATTTTAGTTTTAATATCGGTCCAACGCTGATGTCGTGGCTAGAACGCTACGACATGGAGGTTTATCAGCGGATTTTGGAGGCGGATGCCAAGAGTAGTCAACGTTTGCATGGTCATGGAAATGCGATCGCGCAAGTATACAATCACATCATCATGCCTCTGGCGAACGAACGCGACAAATATACCCAAATTCGCTGGGGTAAAGAAGACTTCCGTTCCCGCTTCGGACGCGATCCCGAAGGTATATGGTTAGCAGAAACCGGTGTGGACTACCCCACTCTAGAAGCTTTAGTTGCTGAAGGTATTCGCTTCGTTATCCTTGCACCGTCTCAGGCGTTGCGTTGTCGTCCCCTCCCCACTAAAGATAATCACAATCCTGAATGGTGTGAAGTCGGCGGTAGTCAGATCGATCCCACCCGCCCCTATCGTTGTTATTTGAAGCCCACACTGGACACTTCATCTTCACCTCTAAGTACGATCCCCGATAGCCCCAAGGATGGAAGTAGGGAAGGATTACCCTATATTGATATCTTCTTTTACGATGGTCCGATATCGCGGGACATGGGTTTTAGTGATGTGGTTTATAATTCCAATCGCTTTGCTGGGCGTATTGGTTCAGCGGTGCGTGGGGATCATCGTCCAGCACAGTTGATTTCTGTGGCTACAGATGGCGAAACCTTTGGACATCACAAGAAAGGAACTGAAAAAACTTTAGCCTACGCCTTCACAACAGAATTTCCCCAGCAGGGTTGGACGGTAACGAACTTTGCCCACTACCTGAGCTTAAATTCTCCCTCTTGGGAAGTGGAATTGAAGTCAGTCACAGCTTGGAGTTGCGCCCACGGTGTAGACAGATGGCAGGATGACTGTGGTTGCGGTGGAGAAGGTGGCGTTTGGCATCAAAAATGGCGTCGTCCGTTGCGGGATGCTCTGAATTGGCTGCGGGATCAGCTAATTGAGGTCTATGAGGAATATGGAAGGCTGTTATTCCGCGATCCTTGGCAAGCACGGGATGAATATATTCAAGTGATGCGCGATCGCTCAAGCGCCAATGTCAACCGTTTCCTCTCGCGCCATCAAACCCACAAACTAACAGCCGCCGAACAAGTAGACGCCCTGCGCTTGTTGGAAATGCAACGTCATGCTTTGTTGATGTTCACTAGTTGTGGCTGGTTTTTTGAAGAAATTTCCCGTCCAGAGGGGACGCAGATTCTCCGCTACGCCTCCCGTGCTTTGGAATTGGCAGGGGAAGTAGCAGGGGTACAGTTAGAAAAAGACTTCGTAAAACATCTTGGCCTAGCCCCCAGTAATGTCGATCAGTTCAAACATGGCGGTGAAATTTATCGCCAACAGGTACTCACTGCCCAACTTGGTTTTAAACAAGTAGCAGCCCACTATGCCATGAGTTCCCTATTTACAAATCAGGGATCGACAATGGGCGCTGGGCATTCAACACTGGGCACCCAGACAAAGCGGGTTTATTGCTACGCCGTCAATGAGCTAGATTACCGACTCCAACACATGGGATCGCTAACTTTGGCTGTGGGCAATTTAAAGCTGGTATCAGAGATTACTTGGGAAAGCGAGCATTTAGTGTTTGCTGTTCTGCATTTGGGAGGTTGGGATTTCCACTGCTGCATTCAACAATTTACTGGGCGGCGTGACTACAGCCAATTAAAAGAAAAGGTGTTTGGGGCGCTGCAACAAGGCAGTGCGGCTCATACTATTTTGGCAATGACGCAGTTCTTTGGCGAAGAAACTTTCAGCTTGGAAAATCTATTTGCTGAAGAACGCCACCGGATTATGCGGCTGCTGAGTCAGGAAACACTGACACGATTAGGACAACTTTATACCCAAGCTTACCGCGATAATTATGGTGTGCTGATGGCGTTTCATCGAGATGAAATACCAGTTCCCCAGGAATTGCAGGTAGCAGCCCAGATAGCTTTGGGGCATCGCTGTTTGATGACATTGCGATCGCTTGAGCAAGATATCACCGAATCGCAAATGCGTTGGAATCACATAGTAGAATTGGAGGCGATCGCCACAGAAGCAAAACATCTGCGTTGTCAGTTGAATATTCCCGACGGCAAGCAGATATTAGAACAGTTAATTGTGCGATCGCTTTGGCAATTGTTGCATGATGCCAATGGTAGCTTTAATGCAGAGATCCACCAGTTGGAGCGGTTGATTGATATCGGGGATCAATTAAATATTGATATTTCTTTGCATCGATCCCAAGAATTATATTTTAGTTGTCTGCACAGTCAGATAATACCTTTATGTCTTACCACCCTTAGCAACGAAGAAGATATGCATCAGTGTCGACAGTTGCTCAAGTTGGGCAAAAAGTTAGCCGTTGATGTCAGTATGATTTTAAATCAGTTGCCATAACCGTAGGGGCGCACAGCTGGGCATTGGTGTCAACTTAAGCTCAAACCTTTGTTCCACAACCGTTTTACCCCACCCCTCAATCCCCTCCCCGAAGATCGGGGAGGGGAGGTTTTGCGTCAGCAAAGCCGGGGTGGGGTGACTCCGGATTGATTGGTAATTGAGTAAGTTTGCTCTAACGTCATTACAAGGTTTTTACGTTAAGTTGACACCAATGACAGCTGGGCGCTAATATCCCTCTTCTGTCACTTTCCGGGTATTCTGAATAAAAGAATAAAAAAATAAAACCCTGAAAGGTAAGTAGGGCAATGGATGTAGAATTACAAATCTTGAAACATTTGGCAAGAGATGCTCACC
>JAESFX010000128.1_pt1 | contig 88214 bp, 63 predicted proteins | sample 9269501 | NCBI WGS metagenome assembly JAESFX01 (sample SAMN14515570, study PRJNA621655) | algae metagenome | isolation source: Desmonostoc geniculatum HA4340-LM1 and co-occurring heterotrophs from cave... | place: USA: Maniniholo cave, Kauai, Hawaii | collected 2009-07-28
CCATTTTTTTCTCTCTAGATGCCTTCAAACCCTCATTTCCTCGTACAGCCAGATAGCGATCGCTCCTTCCGTGCAAATCCTTGTAACTCTCTCCTGGTAAGCTTTCATGATTCGCGGATGAGTCTATAGATATTAGAGCCAAGTGGCTGAATTATAATTCAGCCACTTGGATCTAACAGAGAGTTATTTTTTCAAAAAACGCAGACGCAGAGGAGATATCAAAATATTCACCTCTGGTATTTTCATCCATAAAGCGATCGCCGCAAACACCGCAATTCCCACAAAGCCAGATACACACAACTGCGACAGCATAATCAGTAAACCTGTTTTACCTAACAATTGTTGAGAAGCAACCAAAGTTCCATAGCTGGCTACACCGGCTACTACACTTCCCGCAGTTAAACCGAGAATTGGCACACTCCACTCACGCCAAGGTAAACCATTAAGTTTGCGATCGAGCAACCACAACAGCATTAATAAAGAGCTGCAATTTACACCCACTGTTGCTAATACTAAACCGGGTGCGCCAAAAGGCCCAACCAAAATCCAATCGAGTGCAGCATTGAGAAAGATATTAAAAGTACTGATGCGAAAGGGTGTCTGTCCATCACCCAAAGCATAAAACACCCGCACCAAGACATCACGCCCCAAATAAACAAACATCCCAATGCCGTAAACAATTAGCAACTCGGAAACTAACTGTGTCGCATCCCCCTTAAAAGCACCGCGTTCGTAAACCACCTGGACGATGGGTACAGATAGCGCCACCATCAGCGCTCCCAAAGGTAACATGGTGATAGCACTCAGGAATAGTCCTTGACGAATACGTGATTTCAGGTCGTCCCAATGTTCTGGAGCGGCAAGTTTGGCAAATATTGGTAATAGGGGCAATAAAATGATGTTAGAAATAATTCCTAAGGGAGTTTGCACCAGCAAATTGGCATAGTTAAAACCCGCAGCAGCACCAGGGATGGGACTGGCGAAGTAAAGCACGGTGGCAAAGTTAATTGGCATCATTCCAGAGGAAATAGTTGCCGGAGTCATGATTTTAACTACTTCTTGGACAGCTGGGGATTTAAAATCAAACCGCAGCCGTAATGTACCTAGCCCCAATCGCCACTGGACAACTAGCTGTACCAACCACTGGAGAATTGCCCCTGCCAAGGTTCCCCAGGCTAACACCATACCACCGATGAAAGCGTATTCTGGCTTGATTATGTCCTTGCCCAGTTGCATCGTCATGAAACCAATGCCGATGACAACGGTAATACTTGATAACAAAGGGCTAATAGAGAGCAACCAATACTGATTAGCGGCATTAAGAGTACCGAAGCCAATACCAATTAATCCAGAAAATAGAGCCATTGGTGCCATAATCTGGATTTGTTGGATAGCGATCGCTCTGGTTGTTCCATCCAAACCATGACCGACTATATCAACAATCTCATCTGCCAAGAAAATTTGAGCAACTGTTACCAGTAACAGCAATCCACCCACCAGTGTTGTCACTGTTTCTACCAAGGGAGCCGCTTCTTGTTGCTTGCGCTTGGCTAAAACACTGACGATCGCACTGTGTAATGGCCCATTCACACCACCTAGTAAGATTAATAAAAAGCCAGGGATAATATAAGCGTAGCTGTAGGCAGTAGCAGCCGCACCAACACCAAAAGCAGCAGCAATGGCTTGCTGGCGAATTAAACCAAAGACTTTACTAATTAATGTGGCAATGGCAACAATGCCAGCAATTCCAGCGAAAGAACGAGAGGGTTTTTGGTCTTGTTGTGTCACGAAGAATACCTGAATACTCTTGCAGAGTGCATATCTGAAAACATTTAACGTGAACTACCGTACACTTGCGCTACGCGGTAAGTGTGGGCTTCCCAATTCATTGGCAACTGCCTCTACAGTAGTAGACTTACGCCCATACCGTTTTGGTCTGACATTGCCTCCAAGGGCAGTATCGCTGGTTCCCAACGATAATATCCGCAAGCCTTCATTTTTGATATTCAGCGCCGCGTTCGTATCTCGGTCGTGACGACTTCCACAATGGGGACAATCAAATTCACGCACCGATAAATCCATCTTTGACAGCGACAGCAAAGTATTAGAACAAAGGTGTGTTGATGGAAAAAATCTACCAATTTCTAAGTAGATTTTTCCTTCAGCCTCTGCTTTATATTTGAGCATGGTGCAAAATATTCCCCATGCAACATCAGCAATAGCCTGAGCCAAGGAATGATTTTGAATCATGTTCTTTACTGCTAGATTTTCTACTGCAATAACTTGGTTCTCGTTTACTATCTTGCGGGATAGCTTGTGCAGAAAATCTTCACGAATTCTAGATATTTTTGAGTGAACTTTTGCTAGAGCGAGTTTAGCTTTTTGACGATTGTTAGTTGTCTTGTCTTTCTTCCGTGATAATTTACGCTGTTTGCGTTTTAGATTGATTTCGTGCTTTTTCAAGTGTCTAGGATTCTGATACTTAGAGCCATCACTTGTTACACAGAAATCAATCAAACCCAGGTCAATACCTATTGCTTTGCCTTGACTATTTGGTGTTAAAATATCTAATTCATTATCAATCAATAGCGAAGCATAATACCTCCCATCAGGCATTTTAGAAACGGTTACAGTTTTCAGTTTACCTGTAGCATCTCGATGGATTTTTGCTTTAACAGTTCCTAGTTTTCCAGGGAATTTAATCTGTGTATAGCTGAGTATTTTGACATTAGCGGGATACTGAAGAGACTGTCTGCCATGTCTATTTTTAAGCGTTGGATACTTGGCTCGACCATCAAAGAAATTGATAAACGCTTGAGATAAGTTTAAACATGATTGCTGAAGGCATTGCGAGTAGCATTCTTTCAACCACTCATGTTCAACTTTCCAAATGGGTATTTGCCTCTTCATGTCGTAAGCAGATAAGCCTTTACCAGTCTCTTTGTAAGTCACAGACATGGTTACAAGGGATTGATTCCAGATCCAGCGAACACAACCAAAAGCCTGAGCTATATGTTGCTGTTGTTCTTTGGTTGGGTAAATCCTAACTTTGACTGCTCTTAACATGATATCAACTTTATCACGATTGCATAATCATGATAACATTATTGACATCTCCCCCGGCTAGAAGCGCGGGGAATTCTAAAAGGATGTTACGCCTCGGTCTGAGCTTCCTCAGTGATTGTTAACTGTATTCCATATTTAAGAAAAGAATTTCCAGAATTAAAAAAACTACCCGCTTTGTGGACACCGACCTATTTTGTAGCGTCAACAGGTCAAGTCAGCACTGATAGCGAAGCGGGCGAGCGTACCCGCTCGACGGTAGTTAAGAAATATATTGAAAATCAGCGAGGACAATAGGAGAAACGCCGGACTAAAGGGAGAGCGGGTCGCGTTTCATCCCCTCTCGCGCATAGTAGGGGTTCTCATGCTCCCATTATGCTCTGATAGAAAAAAGAATTAAAGGATTTAGCTTCTTGTCGTCAGACATCGCCTTTCCCCTAGTAGATACACTAGAAGGCATTGACAAAGCGATCGTCCAAAATTACAACAATTTTCACCAGACAGGCAATAGCCAGTGCCCGTCTACATATTTATGTGTACGTTTAAAAACGTTAGTATTTGACGCCAAGCGATACTTAGACATCCAATCAAATTGGTGAGGGCTGCCATTTGTCTTTGTCATTTGTGTTTACAAAGGACTAAGTGACACTAGGTCTGAGCTAGGGATTTCAACCCTAACTCAAGCGCAGCCCTGAGAAAAGTGGGAAACTGTGCAGGACTGGAAACATTGATAACTGATTGTTAACAAGTTGTGAAGATAAGTCAAGAAAGGGGAATTATAACAATAAGCATCTTCTTTAAAAGAATTGGATAGTCAGAATCCAGAATAATTAAAAGATCAAGGGTGCTATAGCTTCTTAATTTTATTCAAATTATTAAGCTTCAATCTCAAAGTCTTCTGAATTCTGACTTCTGTATTCTGTATTCTCAATATTTACATGGATACTTCAAGAAGAAGTTTGTCATCCTCAGAAGCTTGACACTGTTCAACGCGACGAAGTTTGACATGATAAATCTTTGTAGAACAATCCCTCAAATCAATAGCAATGGAACTCAATTCAAATTTCACCGAAAATCAACTTCTATTGTCAAGCGCTCAGCTTCAAGAGCAACTAGAGAAACAAAAGGCTCTGGCGAGTGTGATTGTGCGAATTCGGGAGTCTCTTGAGTTAAAGACGATTTTTCAAACTACAGTTACAGAAGTGCGCCAGTTGCTCAATGCTGACCGAGTAGGGGTGTTTCAATTTGACCTAGAAAAAGATTGGGAAGGAGAATTTATTTCTGAGGATGTTGCACCTGGTTGGACTTCAGCAATGACAGTCAAAGTCCACGACCATTGCTTTGGAGAACAATTTTCTTCTATTTATCAACAGGGAAAAGTGCAAGCAATTGCTGATATTTACGAAGCGGGACTGAGTGATTGTCATACAAAATTTTTGGGTCAATTTCAAATCCGCGCCAACCTCATTGTCCCTCTATTAAGAGAGAAGAAACTGTGGGGATTACTTTGCATTCATCAGTGTAGTGAGGCTCGTAACTGGAAAAAATCAGAAATTGAATTTATTCGTCAAATTGCTGACCATTTAACAGTTGCCATTCAACAAGTAAAGCATCTCCATGAAGTCCAATTACAAGCTGCAAAATTAGCTCAAGCAGCCCAGCGCGACCAAGTAATTGCTCAGCTTGTTGATACAATTCGTTCGCCTCTGGATCTTGACACCATCTTTAAAACAACAACTGAAGAAATACGCAAACTACTGCAAGCCGATCGAGTTGCGATTTTTCGCTTCTATCCCGATTGGAGTGGTAGCTTTGTGGCTGAATCATTTGCCGAAGGGTGGACCGCCTTAGTTGGTATTCAACCTGCGATCGCTGATACTTATTTACAACAAACTCAAGGGGGACGCTACCTTAAAAATCAGACATTTACAGTCAATGACATTTATCAAGCCGGATTAACAAATTGCCACGTCACTCTGTTAGAACAATTTCAAGCAAAAGCTTTTTCAACTGCCCCAATTCTTCAAGGAGATAAACTTTGGGGAATTATTGCTGCTTACCAAAATCTCTTACCGAGAGAATGGCAATCCTATGAAGTTGAATCACTCAGCAAAATCGGTACACAAATTGGTGTAGTACTGCGACACCATGAGTTGTTAGCACAAGCTCAGTATCAAGCAGAACAACAGAAGACATTAACTAGCGTAATTACTCGCATTCGTAAGTCTTTGGATTTGGATACAATCTTTCAAACTTCTGTGACTGAGGTGCGGCAAATGCTGCAAACAGACCGAGTGGCAGTCTTTTGTTTTGATCCTCAAAAAAACTGGGAAGGAGAATTTATTTCTGAAGATGTTGTAAGTGGATGGAACTCAGTAATCACTGCAAAAGTCTACGACCACTGTTTTGGGGAACAGTTTGCTATTGATTATCAACAAGGTCGGGTACAAGCAGTAGCAGATATTTACGACGCAGGATTAAGTGAATGTCATGCAGCCATTCTCGGCAGATTTCAAGTGCGGGCTAATCTGGTAGTTCCTTTGTTGAAGCAAGGTCAATTATGGGGATTATTGTGTGTTCATCAATGCAGCAATCCTCGAACTTGGCAGCCTTCAGAAATTGAATTTGTCAGCCAAATTGCAGAAAATTTATGGGTTGCTTTACAACATAACAAACTCTTGCATGAAGCTCGATATCAAGCAGAGCAACAAAAGATATTAACTAGTGTTATTGCTCGAATTCGTGAATCTTTAGATTTAGATACAATCTTTCAAACATCTGTTACCGAAATGCGGCAACTACTCAAAGCCGACCGAGTAGGAGTGTTCCGCTTTAATGCACAAAATGATTGGGAAGGAGAATTTGTTTATGAAGATGTAGCTGCCAGTTGGACTTCAGCAATAGCAGAAAAAGTTTACGATCACTGTTTTGGTGAACATTTTGCACCGCTTTATGCCCAAGGTCGAGTAAATGCGATCGCTGATATTTATCAAGGTAAATTTCAAGGCTGTTATATACAAATCCTAGAGACATTTCAAGTGCGTGCAAATATGGTTGCTCCACTTTTGAAAAAAGGCGAACTTTGGGGATTGCTGTGTATTCATCAATGTAACGCTCCTCGTCATTGGCAACAATCGGAAATTGAATTTGCTACTCAAATTGCCGAGCAATTAGGAGTAGCATTAAAACAAGATTCCTATTTTAAACAAGTTCAAATGCAAGCTGTCCAGTTAGCAGAAGCTACCGAACGAGAGAAAGCAATGGAACGACAAGAATTGTTGGCTGCTACTATTGATAAAATACGTCAATCTCTAGATATTCAAACTATTTTTAGAACCACCACTCAAGCTGTGCGAGAGCTACTTGAAGTTGAGCGAGTGGCAATTTATCGCTTTAACTCAGATTGGAGCGGTAAATTTGTAGCAGATTCCTTCAAAGATGGTTGGAAACCTGTTGTACAAACTCAACCATTGATTATAGAAACCTTTGAAGATACAGATGATGATAATGAACTTCCACGCAACGAAACTTTCGTTCCCATTCGCCAAGGTGAAAAATTATGGGGTTTGTTAGTTGCGTATCAAAATTCCCAACCGCGTTATTGGAAAGAAGAAGAAATTAATTTACTAGCTCAAGTAGGAGTGCAACTGGGTATTGCGATTCAGCAAGCAGAATTGCTCGAACAAACTAAACGTCAAACTTCAGAACTTACTCAAGCCTTGCAAGAATTAAAACAAACTCAAAGCAGATTGATTCAGGGTGAGAAAATGGCAGGTTTAGGACAACTCTTGGCTGGTGTCGCCCATGAAATTAATAACCCAATTAGTTTTATTTTTGGCAATCTCATACATTTAAAAGAATATACTCAAGAACTGCTGGATGTTGTGAAACTTTATCGGGGAATTCCAGATGTGCAAAAGAAAATTGACAAGACTGATTTGGATTTTATTATTGAAGATTTACCTAAAACTGTTGACTCGATGCAGGTAGGAGCAGAGCGGATTCATGAGATTGTCCTATCACTGCGAAACTTCTCTCGTACAGATGAGGCGGAATTGAGAGCAGTAGACGTTCATGAAGGTTTAGATAGTACTTTGCTAATTTTAGGGCATCGGCTGAAAAACAGTAGCGATCGCCCTGCTGTTGAGGTTATTAAAGAATATAGCACCTTACCTTTACTCGAATGCTATCCGGCACAATTAAATCAGGTGTTTATGAATCTCCTGAGTAACAGCGTTGATGCATTAGAGGAAAAGTTTAAAATTATACAGCATAAGTATTCAGAATCAGCAGAAAGATGCCCAAGAATTCCTTTGACTATCTGGATTAGTACCCAAATTATTAATAATCAAGTTTTAATTAGAATAGCTGATAATGGTCTGGGTATTCCAGAGGAAGTGCGCTCGCACATTTTTGACCCCTTCTTCACCACCAAAGCACCAGGTAAAGGTACAGGCTTAGGATTGTCTATCAGCTATCAAATTGTGGTCGAAAAACATCATGGTGAAATTAAATGTTTGTCCAAAGCAGGAGAAGGAACAGAATTTTTAATTAAAATTCCTACTGATAATTAAAAAGAAGACTTCAGAATGGGCTACACACCGCAGCGCTAACAGAATTCAAGAATTACAATCAATCAGGACTTACGCAAAAGATAACGAAATTAGCGGTAATACCCTGCGGGAAGCCGCTTTGCGTCTACATGAATTACTGCTACCCAAGAATAAGATTTTCATTCACATCTTGTGTATAGCGGTTCCCATTGAGATGCGGTACAAGACTATATCGCCAGGTGTAGGGGCACGGCATTGCCCATTGGTGTAAACTTAAGCTCAAATGCTTATCTCACAGGCGTTTTACCCCCCTTAGTTCCCCCTTATAAAGCAATACGGCTCAGTTAAGGATAATTGTAGGTTGGGTTGAACGAAGTCAAACCCAACAAATGCTCGAAAATGTTGGGTTTCGTTCCTCAACCCAACCTACAGGAGTTCAGTTGTTAGTCTTAACTGAACTGTATTGCCTTATAAAGGGGGAAAAAGAAATGCAGTTCCCTCCCCTTTATAAGGGGAGGGTTAGGGTGGGGTAACACGTTGAGTGATGGTCAGTGAGTGAACTCAATATTACGTCTTCATAAGGGTTTCACGTTAAGTTGACACCTATGGGCAATGCCGTGCTGCTCTACTTAGTACTTTATCTCCATAAAAAACGCTATCCATTTATTCAAATTCATCAATTGTAGCGGGAGGATTAGCCTTTTTTTGATTAGCAATATTCTCCTGATACCACTTCATTAATGGAGTGGCACTAATACCATGCACAATCACAGAAACTACAATAGTAGTGTAAGTTATCCAGGCAATTTGTTCGGCTGCTTCATCTTTTAAACCATTACCAAACGCATAAGCAAGATAATATAAAGAGCCAACACCGCGAATACCAAACCATCCCAATAGCCAACGAGTGCCTCGTTCCAAATTGCGGCGGCGTGAGTTTAAAGGACGTTTACCGATTGTGCTAATCCAGACTCCTACAGGTCTAATTACCAAGAATAACAAAATTATTACTAAAAAAGATTGCCTAGCATAATTGAGCATTGGCTGGAATAATAATATTGACCCCAGTAGTAAAATTGTTCCAACTTCTAGCAGCTTTTCAAGTCGCTCAATAAATTCCAATTGTGCTAAAGGCTTTTCCGGATTTCTGTAACTGCGTTGGACAACTAACCCAGCCACAAATACTGCCAGAAATCCATAGCCATTAACCATTTCAGTCAAAGAATAAGTGAGTAAAATTGTACTGATGGCAACAAAATCTTCCATCAATTCATCGGCAGGACGGCGTTTTTCGATTCTTTTTTCAATCCAAACTATTGATTTTGCAACAATAATTCCCATGATAATGGCAACAGCGATCGCCCAAATTAAATCAACAACAATCCACTGTTTAAACCAGTCATTCCAATTATCATTTTTTAACGCAGAAAGACCAAAATAAACAAAGGGAAAAGCTAAAGCATCGTTTAATCCACCTTCTGAAGTTAAACCAAATCGCAACTCGTCTTGGTCTTTTGTATCAGTCAGTTGGACTTCTGAGGCTAATACTGGATCGGTAGGTGCGAGAATTGCTCCTAATAAAATTGCTTCTCCCCAATTCATCCCTAGAAATAATTTACCCACAGTCGCTAAGGCAACAATTGAAATTGGCATCAGCAATAAAATCAATCGCACCGTAATATTCCAAGCATTTAAATTGAATGGACGAATAATTTTTAAGCCGCAACTAAATACAGAAATAATCACCACAATTTCTGTTAGTTTTTCCAGTAGTTCCGTGTTGAAAACTTCATCTTGACGTAATTGAATAAGTCCTAAGCCGTAAGGCCCTAGAAAAATACCAACAATTAGATAGATAATCGCAAAAGAAAGAGGTAATCGAGAAATCCAACCTGACCCCAAGGTGACTATTAGTAAAAGTAGACCAATTACAAATAGATCGAGAATATAGATATCTACCATATAGGAAAGTATATAAAAATTAGGCGTTGCTTTGCCAGCTTAGTTGTAATAGCTTCTAATTAGAAATCACCTATAGGTAGATTTTATAAAAAAAAATTATTTAAGATAATTAAGCAGATTCAGCAAAAATTACGAAATCAAGCAAAGCCAAGCTGAATACTTAAAATATCAAGAGTAAGTCCATAGATTAGGCTACTAAACCAAGCCTCCTCGAATTTAATTACTGAATCAAGCAAATAAATGCCATGAATCAAGAATTCTACAATAGGGGATTGTCCAAGGCAAAGCGAAAAGACTACGCTGGAGCAATTGAAGAATTTAGCCATGCTTTACAATTAACGCCTTACTTTACCGAAGCTTATTTACAACGGGGTTTAGCATACTATGACTCAGGAGCATTCCTAAAAGCTGTTTCAGATTATACTGAGGCTTTGAAGCTCAATCCTGAGAGTGTAGAGGCGTATTATAGTCGTGCATTGGCAAGGCTAGCACTGAAAAATTTGCCGGGGGCGTTGGACGACGTTGAACGTGCTATTCGTTTCAATCTCAATTATGCTCCTGCTTATCAACTGCGGGCAATGGTGCGGCGGAAACAGGGTTATATTCAAGATGCGATCGCTAACTTTAAAAAAGCTGCTGGGTTATATCTAGAGCAGCAGGACAAAAAGAATTGTAGCCTGTGTCTAGAACAAATTAAACAGCTACAACCCCAACAATTACCTATTGTAGAGCGATCGCGTTCTCCAAATGCCCCAATTTTATCCACAAAAGAATATTTCACGCAATTATTAGAAAAGGCTGAAAAAGGAGATACCCAAGAGGCTCTGGCAGATTTAAACTGGATACTAAAAGCTGACCCCCAAGATGCCCAAGCTTACTGCTGTCGTGGCGTTGTGCGCTGTAAAATGGGGAATTATCAAGAAGCGATCGCAGATTTTAATCAAGCATTGCGACTAAATTTTCAAGACGCCATTGTTTATCGCAATCGAGGCAAAGCACGTTCTGTGTTAGGAGATCATACTGGAGCGATCGCAGATCTTAATCAAGCACTCCAGATGCAACCTGAAGATGCCTTAGTCTATGTTGCCAGAGGTAATACCTATCGGGCAATGGGCAACTATCTCGGTGCAATTCAAGATTACACCCAAGCACTGCAAATCAATCCTGATGATGCCCAAGCTTATTACAATCGCGGCATTGCTTATTCTTGCATAGAAGAAATGCAAAATGCTGTGGATAATTATCAACGCGCGGCGAGTATTTTTTGTGAACAAGAAGACTGGGGAAATTATCAACAAGTCTTAAGTAGTTTAGAAAAAATCCAAAAACTTAGTCCAGATTCCAAAAAGCAAAATTATAACCTGCTGCGTCAGCGACTTTTGCGAATGGTGGGGGGATATTGGGAAATTGCCGAACGATTAATTGAGCAGAAGCAGGACTATTATCCTGGAATGTCAGACGAGTGGTACTTGCAAAAAGTAATTGATGATTTAGAACGCGATCGTGGTGTGTAGAAGATAAATGCTACTATACACGTAAATTCACCCGTATAAGTGTACGGGTGAAAATGCGATCAAACGCTTGTTATTTTTCAATAAAAGTAAAAGCACCTTACACTAATAACATTTTCAAATTTAGTTAGAAGTGCGAGTTTGACGGCGACGACGTAATCCAAACATACTAACTGCTCCCACCGCAAACATTGACAGAGTAACTGATGGTTCAGGAACGGTAGCACCAATTAATTCTCTAACATTTGCTTCACCGATATCAAGAACGACGATAACATCATTAAAGTCACGGTCAGAGCTTTCGTTCCACTTACCAGTTGCAGAATCTATCCCGGAAGCGTACAAACCACCGTATAAATCCTCGAATGCCAGTATGATGTAGTTGTTGTAAGCATAAGCAACTGTGTGCTGTAGCCCGTCAGCATTAGAGGCAGTGTCAGTACCAAAGATATTGGCAGAGTTACCACGGTTTAAACCATCAGCTCTCAACCAAAAGTCTAGTTGAGTACCTGCGGTGATATTACCAATATTGACGCCATCACCGAACTTTAGTGCATTACCGCCCCAACCACCAACACATCCGTTTCCTTCACAGGAAATATCATTAAAAAGTAGTCCAGACTTATTAGTAGTTCCTGCGGCATCGAAGGCTAACTGGTTTCTATAACCTGCACCCTCATTGATAAAGAAAACAGAAACATCGTGGTCGTATTTTAAGTTTAATTTAGTCGAGTCTAATTTAAATTGTCCGCTGTTTGGAATTTCAATGCCTTCTGCTTGAACAAATTGTTGGAAAGGAGCGTCGTTAAAACCAGTTTGAGAATTACTGAGTACTGTTGGTTGAGTCCAAGAATCATTCCAAGTAAAACCCGAAGCAGATGCAGTCTCTACTTTGGATACTAATCCGGTGAAGGTAGCTGTAGCGGCAATCAAAGCGGTGAATAAAGTACGTTTCATATTAGAGTCATTAAGTAGGGAAAACAATTTAGATAATGCTCTTTTGAGCAGCTATCTCTCTTCTGTTGTCTCTTACTTCTAACAGCTTTGATTCTGCAAAGTCAATCTTGTTTTTCCCTTTTTTTGGTATATTCAAATAGCTCTTCATTTAAAGTATTTCTACTGAAAATAGGCAATTTTTTCTCAGATAATATACTGTTATTAACACTCAGAGTTTAAACTTATATATGATGAAAACTTGATGATAAATTTATATTGTTTATGAAAAAAAGATGTGCAATTTCTAGAGTTCAAGTTTAAAACCTCAATCTCTAGCGATTTTCATGGTAATGAAGTACATAGGTAGGGTAGTGGTGTCATACGTGTCAACTTCAGCCTTGGTGAATGGAATTCCTGGCTCTACAAACAAAGTTTATCTCCGTACTTACGTCGAGAAACGTACTAGTCGATCAAATCAACGAAATCTGAGTAATACCAATTCTGTATGAAGATGCACATAATCAAGACCCCCCTGTAGTCCCCCCTTGGCAAGGGGGGACGGCGTAGCCGGGGGGTAAATATATGCAGCTTCACAAAGAAACGGTATAAATAACTTTGTAGTCAGGAATTTAGTCCTTGTTTTTACTAGATGGCACACTTTCGTTGACTTGATGAACTGACATACTAATCCGGTTTGATTTTTGAACTGATTTGTGTAGGTGTAGGTAGAGACGCCGTTAATCGCGTCTCTACAGGAGTTAATGAATAGGGAATCAGCTGGGGTATCGTCAGAATCTGGAAGTTATGCCAAAGATGGGAGACAATTTACAGGGTTGTGCTTTCAGATGACGGTCTTTGCTTGGACTTGATGAATATATTTTAAGGTTAAAATAATCAAGCTTTTCCAGTGCTACATCACCCCCCTCGCAGATAGAATTCATATATGAACCCTACACAAGAAAAACTAAAAGTTCAGTTTGAGCAGGCTTTAGTCGCGGCTTTTGGTGCTGACTTCGCTGCAATAGATCCTATTTTGGTTGCTGCTAGTAATCCTAAATTTGGTGATTATCAGGCAAATGTGGCTTTATCCTTGAGTAAAAAGAAAGGATTGCAACCAAGAGTCATCGCATCTGCCATAGTTGAGAAATTAGATGTATCCGAAATCTGCGAACCGCCAGAAATCGCGGGGCTAGGATTTATCAATCTGAAACTCAAAACAACATACCTAGAAGCACAACTCAACGCTATTCAAGCAGATTCCAGGCTAGGAATCCCAACGGCGAAAACACCACAGCGAGAAATTGTGGATTTTTCTAGTCCGAATATTGCTAAAGAAATGCACGTTGGGCATTTGCGTTCTACAATTATCGGTGATGCGATCGCCCGTATTCTCGAATTTCAAGGACATGATGTGCTGCGGTTAAATCATGTAGGTGATTGGGGTACGCAATTTGGCATGTTAATCGCCTATTTGCGAGAAGTTTACCCCCAAGCCCTGACAACTGCTAATGCTTTAGATATTGGCGATTTAGTCAGTTTTTACCGCCAAGCCAAGCAGCGGTTTGATGCAGATGAAGCTTTTCAGGAAACAGCACGCCAAGAAGTTGTCAGATTACAAGCAGGTGCCCAAGACACACTCCATGCTTGGAAATTACTGTGCGAACAATCACGCCGGGAGTTTCAAGTAATTTATGATTTGTTGGATATCAAGTTAATTGAACGAGGTGAATCTTTCTACAATGCTTTACTACCAGGAGTTGTGGAAGATTTAGAAAAAGCTGGATTACTGGTAGAAAATCAAGGGGCGAAATGCGTTTTTCTCGAAGGGTTTACAAATAGAGAAGGTGAACCGCTACCTTTAATTGTGCAAAAATCCGATGGCGGTTATAACTACGCCACTACAGATTTAGCATCCCTCTGTTACCGGATTCAGCAGGATGAAGCAAAGCGGATAATTTATGTAACGGATGCTGGACAAGCAAACCACTTTGCCCAATTTTTGCAGGTAGCACGCAAAGCCGGATGGATTCCCGATGATGTGGAATTAGTGCATGTGCCTTTTGGGTTGGTGTTAGGAGAAGACGGTAAGAAATTTAAGACTCGTTCTGGCGATACTGTACGATTGCGGGATTTGTTAGATGAAGCGATCGCTCGTTCCTATGCGGATCTAAAAGCTAGATTACAAGAAGAGGAACGCGAAGAAACTGAAGAATTTATTAATGAAGTTGCCAACGTAGTTGGAATTAGTGCGGTTAAGTATGCAGATTTAAGCCAAAACCGCACTAGTAACTACGTTTTCAGCTATGAAAAAATGCTAGATCTCAAAGGCAATACTGCGCCCTATATGCTATACGCTTATGCGCGGATTCAGGGAATTAGCCGCAAGGGTGAAATTAACTTTGAAAATTTAGGAAGTAATGCCCTAGTCTTAGAGCATGAAACTGAATTAACACTGGCAAAATATTTACTTCAACTCGATGAAGTTATTAGTACTGTAGAACAAGATTTATTACCACATCGGTTATGTGAATATTTGTATGAATTGAGTAAAAAGTTTAATCAGTTTTATGACCGCAATCAAGGAGTTCGGGTGCTGGATGCGGAGGAACCACAGCGAACATCTCGCTTGATTCTGTGTGATTTGACTGCTAGAACTCTGAAGTTGGGATTATCTTTGTTGGGTATTCAGGTTTTGGAGAGGATGTAATATTTTTTTAACGCATAGGCGCTTCTCTACGAGACGCTACGCGAACGCCTTCCCGTAGGGTAGGTACGCTAAGGTAACGCTAAGGTACGGAGAGTAAGAGTTAAGCTGATTTTTTCTTTGTGTACTTTGCGGTTTTTTAATTAGAATTGCTGGACTGGAGGCGATGGAATACACCAGGTGCAACAGGTTTTATGGGTAGGAATTGGTTGTAAGCGGGGAACCTCATGGCAATTAATTAATGAGGGGATTGAGAAAGTATTTGAAGAAAATCAGCTTTGTCAAAGTGCGATCGCGGGTATTGCTACTATCGATACTAAAGCATCGGAAGTTGGCTTATTAGAATTTTGTAAGCGACGCAATTTGCCTCTAAAAACTTTTTGTGCCGAAGTTCTTAGCAGTATCTGGGTTCCCAACCCTAGCACAATTGCTAACGAACAAGTAGGTACAGCCAGTGTAGCAGAGGCAGCAGCTATTCTTGCAGCGAGTCAACTCCAGTTGTCGTTCACTAATTCTCTGTCGTTCGACACAGAAGAATTGGCGGTGAAATTCTTAGTTCCCAAACAAATTTTTCAATCAAAAGGGCAACCAGGAGCTGTAACGCTAGCTGTTGCCCAAGCTGGAAATTTGAGTAATTTTTAACCAGTGCCGATGCGATCGCCTACACCACTAACTCACATTTTCATTCAAGCACAAGGAGGACAAGGAAGAATTTACTCCCTCATCCCCCTCATTCCAAGAGTTGAATAATTTCTAGCAGATTTCAACGAAAGTGAAGTAGACAAGCTTAACCCTCTTTTGTCACTCTCGGAAAACAATAATCTCAGCCTGATTCTGAGACTTTGATTTCATCAAGGTTTGAGGCTTTATTTTCTAACAGAAACTGAAATTTATAGATAAAAGTGGAAATTAAAGCCCTGTAAGCATTTGGGCGATTGGATTTTCCCACTCTGACAAAAGAGGGTTAACTTCAAAGTCAGGTATAAATGCTTTATTACTTCTGAATTCTGAATTCTGCTGTATGATTTGGAGTTGCCTAACGCCGCAAAATAATTTCCCAGGTAGCCCCACCAACTACACCGTCAGGTTCTAAACCATAGCGCTTTTGTACGGCTTTGACAGCGGCCTCGGTTGTCGCACCAAAGTCTCCATCTACGTTGCCTTTTAAGTAACCAAGCTTTTTCAATTGTTGTTGCAATTTGACAACTTCCGAACCACGCAACCCTATACGCAAAATTGGTAATCCTTCTGAGGTGTATTGAATACCAGGGGTTCGCTTAGTACTTGTATTTGACTGAGTTCGGGTAGTTTGTCCAGTGCGTGTGGTTGACTGAGTTCGAGTAGTTGATGTACTACGATTTGGCGTTTTTTGAGCTTGTCTAGGTTTAGCAGGCCTTGGTTCAGGGCTGGTACCAACTTGTGTTACAGGTTTCTTTGGTGGATTGGGCTTGGTGGGAGCTTGTGTTACAGGTTTTTTTGGTGGGCTGGGCTTGGTGGGAGCTTGTGTTACAGCTTGTCTTGGTGGGTTGGGACTGGGATTCGCAACGTTGGTGAGGTTGCTACTCTGGGTTGGAACGGGAAAATTTGTTGCTGAGTTAAATCTTTGCCCAGATGAAGGAACTGTTGATGCTACTGTCGCTTCTTTAGGAAAAAGTCGTTGCCAGGTGGTGGCATCAACTATACCATCTGGATTTAAGCCAGCTGCTTGTTTAAATCGGGAAACAGCATTGGCAGTATTTTCACTATATGTACCATCTACTACACCGGAGTAAAAACCCAAAAGTTTCAAAGCTGCCTGAAGTTCAGATACGCGTTCGCCTTGGCTACCAACTTTCAGGATGGGACGGCTGATACTATCTGCGGGATTTACTTGGGCTATTTTTTGTGGGGCTGCAATTGATACTAGGGCAGAGGAGACAATGACCAGAGGTGTAGTGGAAAACAGGAGTATTTTAAGTGCTGATAAAGACTTAGATCTGTTTGCCCACCAATTCTTTTGCGGTTTTTCCATCCGACAGCGATTTACAGTTGGATGTAGTAATTTTAAGTAACTCAAAATACTTGCTGTCTGGCTGTGTTGCATGGAATTTACTCCCAGAATATTCTCATGCTAATGGTACAGCCGCTTGGTCTAAAAAACAGCTCCTACAGAAAGCGATGTCTCCGATGGGCTACGCCTATGCATATAATCTACTAATCTACTTACGCGATCGCCCCATTAATTGCTGTTTCTTGACCAACTAAAGACAGGTAAGGTTCTTTTAAATACTTAGAAGCGGCGGCGATGGCGTCTTGGGCATCCACAGCCGCAATCAGTTCTTGGAACTTAATGTCAAAATCAATTCCTAAGCCTAAAATCTCATACCAGCCGTATATTTGAGCAATTTGCCCGTTAGTTTGTTTACCCAAAGCATACTGCCCCAGAATCTTGTTTTTAGCGGCTTGTAGGGTGCTTGGGGAGACTTCGCTGGTAGACAATAAATCTACTTCTGTACGCAGTCCTTCTAAGGCTATGGTGGTATTTTCTGGTGCTGTACCCATGTAAACTACAAACAATGCTGGGTATAGCCTGGTTGAGTAAAAAGCAGATACTTCGTAAGCTAAACCTCGTTTTTCCCGCAATTCGACAAACAAGCGGCTAGAAAGCCCATTTCCCAAGTAGGTACACAGCAACTTTAGTGAGGCGTAGTCAGGAGAACTCACTGATGTTCCTAAATAACCCAGCATCACGATTGATTGTTGCGTTTGTTGTGGCTTCAACATTACCTGGGGTTCCACCCTAATTTCAGGTAAATTTAGGATTGGCAGTGCTGATGCTGGAACTTGCCAATCACCAAAAACTTTTGTCACCAATGCTACTGCATCTGCGGGTGTGACTCGACCAGCAATACTAATTACCAAATTATCTGGGCGGAAATAAGTTTGATGATACTGCACTAAGTCTGCACGAGTTAAACGGCTCATGGTTGTTTCATCTCCTAATACCGACATGGCATAGGGATGATTTTGGTACATTACCTGCCGCATTTGTTCAAAGGCCACGGTGAAGGGTTGCTCTTTTTGCGAACGAATATCTTGTAGCGCTAGACGCCGTTCTAGTTCTACTTGAATTTCAGGAAAAGTAGGCGATCGCAAAATCTGCCCTGCCAATGTTAAAATTTCGGCAAAATCCGATGTTACCGTCTTGAAAGATAGCAAAAAATAATCAGTGGCGGCATCTGTACTCAAACTCGCCCCGACAGACTCGACTTTTTCAGCAATTTCCAAGCTAGAAAGTCCATCGCATCCCTTTGTCATCACTGCTGATAGCAAATGTGCCAACCCTGCTTGTTCTTGGTTTTCATTACAACTACCAGCACGCACAAAGATTCGGGCTGCAATGATGTCGGCAGCAGGGTTTTCTGCCACTAGCACGACAATGCCATTGTTCAATACGGTGCGATGGATAGGCGATTTTTGCAGCAAGGTTGTCATTTGTCATTTTTCCTTTGTCATCTGTCATTGGTCATTGGTCATTGGTCATTTGTCATTATCTGCGTCCCCGCGTCTCCCTCATCTTCCTATGCCCCATGCCCAATGCCCAATACCTAACATGGTCTAAGCACTGTAACCGCATAATTTTGCGGTGAGAGATACTGTTTAGCTAATTTTTGCAGTTCTTGGACATCAAAAGACTGAATCTCCTGGGGATATGTCACAGCTAATTCGGCTTGGGCAATTGTATTGTAGTACCCGTAAAGTCCTGTAAGTTGATTTGGCGTTTCCGTAGAAAAGGCATACTCGTTACATAGTAGCCTGCGCGATCGCGCTATTTCCTGTTGACTAATTCCTTGAGTCTGTAACTGATCTAAATGATCGCAAATCAAAGACTCAACTTTTTCTAGATTTTCTGGTTCTAACCAGGCAGTAATTGTAAATAAACTCGATTCCCGTTGCAGAGAAAAATTACTACAAATTCCCTGTACCAATTGCAAATCTTCCCGCAAATCCCTTACTAAACGCGAAGTCCGCCCTTCTGCTAATAACACCGACAATAAATCTAAACCATAGGCAGTGTGGATTTGTTCTACTCCGGGTACCAGCCACGCCATTAATAATCGCGCTTGCTCTATGCGTGGTAAACATAGTTCTTGACGACGAATTTCTGTTATTATTGGCTCTGCTACTTTTTCAAATTGGGGACAATGAGAAGGTTCGGCAAAATCAGCAAATGAACGATTTACTAATTCCCAGGCTGGCTCCTGAGCTATGCCCCCCGCAATTACCACTGTCATATTTTCCGGCTGGTAGTGGGCGCGGTGAAAACAGCGCATCGCTTCTGGTGACTGCTGCATAAGTTCCTGCTCAGTACCCAGCACTGAACGTCCGTAAGGATGACGCCCATAGATGTTCTCAATTAAAGCTTGGAATCCCATCCAGTCGGAATCGTCATTACACGAACGGATTTCCTCTAGTACTACATCCCGTTCGCGGCCAAATTCATCTTCTGGAATTGCCGCATTCAGCAGTAGTTCTCCCAAATGGGGTAGAGTATCTTGCAAATAAGGCGCAGCTGTGGTAAGGGAATAATGAGCATAATCATAACTTGTTGCGGCATTACTGACGCCACCCCGGTTTTCAACGTTGTGGTCGAACATTCCAGGGGGTAGCGTTGCCGTACCTTTAAAAATCATGTGTTCTAAAAAGTGCGCCATCCCAAACCACGGTTCTGGCTCTAGGGTTGCTCCAGCACGCACCCAAACATCAGCCACAACTACAGGGGTAGTGGGAATTTCTTGATGAATAAACGTTAAACCACTGTCTAGTCGGAAGACCGAGGCTGGAAACACGGTATCAGTTTGTTGTTGTGACAATTTTTTGTAGCTTTAACCACAATTTCATTCAATTGTGCGATCTTAACTCCGAACGTTACCTAAATTAGAATCATGTTATACAGATTTTGTTTTTATTTCAGAGACATACAGTTGGCGATGTCATTTTTTGACTAGAATCTATACTTGGTAGCTTAATATCAAATTTAGCGATGAAAAGCAAGCGATCGCCAACGAGCGCTCCCAAACCTAAATACTACCAATAGCGGAGGAACCCTTCGTTGATGACTTTCCGCACTCATACAACACTGAAAGATTGCTGAATTCTGAATTCTGGATTCTGAATTCTTCTTCAAATAATTAAAGCTCCCAAATTTTCACTGAGTTTGGGAGCCAATAATTTTGAGTTCACCGCGACGCCGTTTTACCTAAGTTTATGACCTGGTTAAACCAGGTGGGAACCTAAATTTCTCGTTTAAAGTTTCCGGGTACATGCCCGGTCTACTGCCACGAGAACTGTTTGACTCCCTTGTCTTTAAAGGCATAGATCAAAAAACTTGATGGCAGTCACCAACGTCGTAGTGCAACTAACTCATTATAGCTTTCAAAAAGATGTTGTGTGTTCAACATCCAAAGTTTTTGAGAAATTTAGCTGGGATACCAGATAGATTCTATGATCTGGGCAACTGCGCTCGCCATCTCTCGATTTTGATTATCCAGCAAAACGGTGACATGTCCCAACTTGCGCCCAGGAAGCGATTCAGTTTTTCCATACCAGTGGACATGCGCCTGGGGAATTTCTGCTATTTGTTGACGCTGGCTTTGGTAATCGCTGTGAGAATTTTCATACCCCAACAAGTTCACCATCACAGCAGCAGCACACTGTAAACCAGGATTTCCCAAGGGTAAACCACAAACCGCCCTTAGCTGTTGCTCAAATTGAGAAGTTTCACAGGCGTCAAGGGAAAAATGCCCAGAATTGTGGGTACGGGGAGCAATTTCATTTACCAGTACTTTCCCATCAGCCGCCAGAAATAGCTCAATGCCAAAGACTCCTACTACTTGCAGGGTATTTAATAGAGTATGTGCGATCGCTTCTATTTCTGCTAGTTGATTGGGCGAAATCTCAGCTGGCGCAATCACCCGCCGACACACTTGTTGTTCTTGTTGGGTTTCTACCACTGGATAGATGACAATTTCTCCGTCTACAGAACGAGCTGCTATGACTGCTAGTTCTCTTTCAAAAGGGACAAATTCTTCTAGCAAGAAAATCGATTGACTTGGAGTTTTTGTTATAGTTTCATAACTTAACTTTTTTTCTAAAGCAGCAAAGTCTGGAATGATGAAAGTACCCTGTCCGTCATAACCGTGGCGTCGGGATTTCAGAACTACTGGAAAACCTAGATACTCTATTTTAGATTTGAGATTTTCTGTCTGTTCGAGAGCAAAAAATTGCGGAACTGGTAAGCCTAAATTGCTTAAATAGCGGCGTTGATGATATTTATCTAAAAGAGGAGTTAATGCTTCTAATTTTGGACGGAAACAAACACCTTGCTTTGCTAAAACAGATAAAGCATCTAAGTTAACAAATTCATTTTCAAAGGTGATGACATCGCATTTTTTTGCTAAGATTTCTGTAGCATTAGCGTCATCTACCGGGGCGAAAACAACTTCCTTGGCGATCGACACGGCCGGGTCGCCTTCACTAGGAGTCTGTACTATTAATTCTACTCCTAGCTTGCGTGCTGTATCTGCCATCATCCAGGCAAGTTGTCCGCCACCAATTACACCTACACGTTTCATTAACATCCCAGAGAATCACGAGTTTGCACGCCTGTTTTGGAATTCACACCACTGGCTTTTGTACACAGTTCTTTGATTTGCGCTCTATCCAAAATTGCATCTGTAAAATCTGCACCGTCTATATTCACATCATTAAATATGGCGCGGAGCAAAAGAGTTTCTTTGAGAACTGCATCGCTCAAATCTACCCTAGTCAAGTTTACCTGATCGACCATTGCATTCGTTAAATCCGCTCCGTGGAGGTTTGCTTGCGTCATCACCGAAGCACTCAATACTGCTCCCCGTAAGTCAGCGTTTGTAAAATTAGCGAATTCCATGTTGGCGTTAGAAAACTCCGCAGCTTGTAAACTTTGACCAGAAAAATCACGTCTCGACAACTCTGCATTACTAAATGACAGTGGATGAGTCCAGCTTACCGCCAGTGCAGGATGAGCCACGCACCATACAATAATCCCCAAAAGTAACGCCAACCCTTGCCGCCAAAACATATCGAGAGCCAATTTGGTGTAAAATCGCTGCATTGTAAGCTTACCGCATTTGAATATTAACTTGACTGCATCATCGCAATTGAGACTCGCAGCCCTGCTAGTGGACTTAGGGGATCTATAAAATTTCCCCTTGCTTAATATTTTGTAACGTAAAAGCAGCCTTGGCTTCTCACCTTGAGCAAAATTGTTTCTGCGACTTGAGGCAGAAAACAGCAATTAATTCGGGGGGAGTATGGGGGCGATGTCTACGACGGGCTACGCCTACGCAACATCATACCAGCAAAATTCTTACCAAAGACTGATAAAAATAACTTTCTATTTTTTTAACCTGTCACGAAATGCTCATTGATTTATTTACAATTCTTGATTTTAAAAAATGCTTTTTCGGATATGGATAGTTTTATTGAGCAGTAACACTCATCAATGAATTTACAATTCTTAACTTTGATTTTTTCACGTAAAGTTTATTGTCATTTGAAGTCAACAGATTCTATCCACTGCTAGGCTTTTAATTAAGTAAAGCAATGTTTGAGCCTAACGATCGTGTGTTTCAACTGCTTAACAAAGCTTAAAAATATCATAGATAAAGTTAACTTTATACCGAATTAGTTAGATTTTCAGGAATCTCCGAAAGATTGTCTTCACCAACTACACAAATTCCACAACCTGAACTCCCAACTGCGATGATTAATCATTACTCACTTCAATGGATTGAGACATGGTGCGAAGAAAATGGCTGGACAGATTTATTTGTCGAGCGGCGTAACAACTACTGGGCTTTTCCTCCGGGTGGCGTAATGCCAGAACCAATTCCAGTTAATGTTCTGAGATTGATTAAAGCCCAAAATGGATTAACTTTTGAAGAACGATTGTGGTCTACCTCAGCAGTAATTGGTACAATCTCGGCTATTCTTTTTAGCTTTTGGTTTCAGTCTCCAATGCCATTAGTTTTGGCTTTCGCCTTTAACGCGGTTACCGTGGCTCAATTGGAACTTGAGGATGCCTAAATTTTTGATTTTGGGCTTTGGTATTAAAACTGCTCTTGTTTGGTTTCAGCAAGAGCAGTTTTAATTTAATAATCTGCAAAATGCTTTTCTTTTTGTGCATTATGCTGCAAGACGATTGGGTTAATGTTATTGGTGTAGATAATTGGTCTAGATTAAGACGCGATAAATCGCGTCTCTACATCAGGGTTTTGGGCTTATTTGAATTTTTCCCGCTAACTTACTGAAGTGATAAATTTTAAACCTAAGAAGATGCTTTTTATGCTTATATCTTGCAGCAATGGGCGAGGTAAAAAACTGAGTATTGAAAATAAAACTTGAATTAATAGCGTGATTATGCTACTTTGAATCATCATTAAATTTCGTTTTCAGTTGTGGAAAGTTTGTGCTAGGGAAATACACAGAATTAACACTTAACTATTCGATGTATGAGTACGGTCAGTCTTTGGTAATACATGCAGACTGTTTTGAATGGCTGAGTCTAATTCCTGAGTACAGCATTCACGCGATCGTTAGCGATCCTCCCTATGGAGTTAAGGAATATGACTTTGACCAATTAGAGAAAAAAGAAAATGGCAAGGGAGGAGTTTGGAGAATACCACCATCTTTTGATGGAAATATACGTTCTCCTTTGCCACGTTTTACTGCCCTTAATGAGAAAGAGAGAGCCAGCTTATATCGTTTCTTTTTGGAATGGGCAAAAGTCGTTATTCCACCTGTATGTCCTGGTGGTCACATATTTATTGCATCTAATACTTTCCTCTCTCAGTTAATTTTTCAAGCATTAGTAGATGGTGGACTTGAATATAGAGGAACAGTTATTCGCTTAGTAAGAACATTGCGTGGAGGAGATAGACCAAAAAACGCAGAAGAAAAATTTGAGGATGTTTGCTCATTACCTCGTGGATGTTTTGAACCTTGGGGAATATTTCGTAAACCTCTTTTAAAAGGAATGAAGGTTAGTGATTGTCTCAAGGAATTTGGAACTGGAGGTTTGAGAAGAAAGCCTGACGGTAATCCTTTTGAGGATGTTATTGCAAGTGAACGCACTCCTCAAAGAGAACGCACCATTGTAGAGCATCCTAGTCTGAAACCGCAATCTTTTCTCAGAAAAATCGTTTATGCATCTCTTCCATTAGGAAAAGGTGTTATCGTAGATCCTTTTATGGGATCTGGTTCTACGATCGCAGCAGCAGAGGCTGTTGGATATCAAAGTATTGGAATTGAGCGATACAAAGATTACTTTGAAAAAAGCCAAATCGCTATTCCCAAATTGACAATAATACAAACAGAAGACTATCAAAGTTCTCTACAAATTTGATGGATCTTCATATACCCAGTTACTTTTCATCTTACGAAAGCCATTTTTATTTACACTTGCTGTAATTGTACGGCGGCTCGTTGAAGAACGACCAGAAAAAGTCCAATCATCTTCGTTGAGTTTAGCTGCATATACAGCTCTAAAAACAAAAGGCTTTGGCTCTACATTTTTAATGCTGTCGCTAGATGTATTGCTATCAAAGCAAAATACCATAAGCCATACAGCTTCAGGATTATGACCTTGCCAACCATTCAGATGTCTAGAACCTTTAACTTCTATGCCTTGATTTGAATATTGAACCGCATTCTCCGGAAATGTATTTATTGGAATTAGATCTGGATGACCATTGTGATATTGATTCTTCACAAGGTTACCGCAGTACTTGGGAATACTCATATTCATAAATTCGCCTACAGTACTGCTAAAGTTTGCAGGCATCAAAAAACTTTCTAAACGCAACATATTTTTGGTTTTTAGTTGAATATTAATAAACCCTAGAAAATCGATAAACTCATTCATAGCTTGATATATATCGTCTATTTTTAATTCATATGGAAGTTCACAACGAGAATTAAAAAATTCTAGATTTACTGAAATGGGCAAGCAAGCTTTTTGTTCTTTATCTGTCATTGATATTGTCTGGCTTGGATTCTAAAATTTGCGTTTGTTTAACGCTATTACTAATAAGTGATAAATTTTAAACCTAAGAAGAGAGCCGCTATAGTACCAGCAACAGAAATTTCTCCTTGAATAATTTTCTCTAAAACTGATTCGGCGGAAATTAAGACAATCTCAATTTCTTCTGTAATATCAAGTTGTTGCTCTCTCACTTTTATGACATTTTCGGCTAAAAATAAATGTATTTGATTGGTATCTTTGCTTGGCTTATCGTATAAAGTTCCTATCTTTTTAAATTCTTGGGGGATATAACCAGTTTCTTCTGTAAATTCTCTAATTGCTGCTACTTCAGCACTCTCTTTTGTAGGATCGAAATTCCCTGCTGGCAGTTCCACGAAAAATTCACCTACGGCATGTCTGTATTGGCGGACGAAAATAATTTCTCTACTACTAGTTATAGGCAAAACCATTGCAACGTCTTGCTTAATACTGACAAAATAATCATCGATTATTTTTCCATTCGGCAATTCTATTTCATCTTGCCTTACCTTACACCAATAATGATCTAAGACCATTTTTGATTTCAAAGTTTTCCATTTCTTTAAGTTGCTCATAAATTAACTAATAAAGAAAATTTTGTATAAGGAATCAAGTACTGAATGTAAAAAAGTATAACGGATACGTCCGACGATCTAAATTTTAAACTTACACTGGCTTTTGCAATAACATAATACGCTCTATATTTATGCAAATAAATGTAAATTTATTTACGGTTAATAAAAGATTTCCGTTGACCATTAGTCGCGGCACAACAGCACAGACAACGAATGTCTGGGTAAGAATTTCACAAGATGGTATCGAAGGCTGGGGAGAAGCGTCGCCGTTCGGTGTGGGTAATCATCGGCAATCAACTGATACAATCAAGGACGCTCTAGAGCAAGTTATACCACTGTTGCAAGCATTCAGTCCCTTACAGCGGCAGGAAATTGAGCAAGTATTAACCCAAAACCAGGTTTCTTCTGCTGTGAAAGCAGCTTTGGATATGGCAATGCACGACTGGCTGGGTAAGCGCGTGGGGTTACCTCTATGGCAAATTTGGGGACTCGATCGCCACGCCATTGTACCAACTTCCCTGACAATCGGCATTAATTCACCAGCAGGTGCGATCGCCAGAGCCAAAGACTGGTTAAACTTTACCGATGTTCGTATTTTCAAAGTCAAGCTGGGTAGTCCAGATGGCATAGAAGCAGACCAAAAAATGCTCTTAGCAGTGCGAGAAGCAGCACCCGAAGTAGAATTTTTTGTTGATGCTAACGGCGGCTGGAGTTTAGAAGATGCGATCGCCATGTGCAATTGGCTGGCTGATTTAGGTATAAAGTATGTAGAACAACCATTGCCACGAGGACAGGAAATAAGTTTAGCAACACTCAAGGAAAACTCTCCTCTCCCCATTTTTGTCGATGAAAGTTGCTTTACAAGTTCAGATATTCCCGATCTAGCAAACTACGTCGATGGGATTAATATTAAACTGATGAAATCAGGGGGACTAACCGAGGCAATGCGAATGGTACATGTAGCCAGAGCCTACGGCTTACAAGTAATGTTCGGTTGCTATTCTGACAGTTCCTTAGCCAATACAGCAGCAGCACAGCTAGCACCACTAGCTGATTATTTAGATTTAGACAGTCACCTTAACTTAATTGATGACCCCTTTACGGGTGCATCGATCAAAGAAGGGAGAGTTTTGCCAAAGGATTTACCAGGTTTGGGGGTACAGCACAGTGCGTCTGCCACTTAATCAACGAGTAGCTATCTTACTTCATGAGGGAATTACCGGGCCTAGCGGTAAAACAGGGCTAGCGATTTTACGCTATAGTGAAGCCCCAATCGTAGTAGTCATCGATCGCGACTCTGTTGGCAAATCTTTGTCAAAATTAACAGGTCTCAAGCGTGATGTCCCAATTGTCGCATCTGTAGCCGCCGCCCTAATGTACAAGCCGGAAGTCTTGGTAATTGGCATCGCCCCAGGAGGCGGCGCCGTTCCAGATGATTACTGGCTGGAAATCAAAGACGCTTTACAAGCTGGAATGTCGTTGGTGAATGGTTTACATACACCGATGGCAAATATGCCAGAGTTAAATGCACTGCTCAAACCAGGGCAACTCATTTGGGATGTGCGGAAAGAGCCATCTAATATAAGTATTGCCAGCGGCATGGCACGCACTCTCCCGTGTCGGCGGGTATTGACTGTGGGAACCGACATGGCGATCGGTAAAATGTCAACTAGTTTAGAGTTACATTGGGCGTCAAAACTGCGGGGTTGGCGTTCTAAATTCTTAGCCACAGGTCAAACTGGCATCATGTTAGAAGGCGATGGCGTGCCTTTGGATGCCGTGCGGGTAGACTTTGCCGCCGGTGCTGTGGAACAAATAGTTATGCGCTATGGCAAAAACTACGACATCCTGCACATTGAAGGACAAGGTTCACTGCTACACCCTGGTTCAACCGCAACCCTACCCTTGATTCGTGGTTCCCAACCAACCCAACTAATATTGGCACATCGCGCAGGACAAGTTCATATACGCAATCATCCCCATGTAGTAATTCCACCTTTGCGTAAGGTAATCCAACTTTATGAAAGTGTTGCTAGTGCAGGTGGTGCCTTTGGAAGTGTTCCTGTGGTGGGTATAGCGTTGAACACAGCCCATCTCGATGAATTTGCCGCTCATGAAGCGATCGCTCAAATCACAGCAGAAACCGGGCTACCTTGCACCGATGTCGTCCGCTTTGATGCCGATGTGCTTTTGGATGCAGTCATGAAGAATTAGACTGATATTACTTAATAACAAATAGCAGGAATCTGAAAGCCTAATAATATTGTTGAAGAAGAATTCAGAATTCAGAATTCAGGAGTCAGAATAAATCAGTCGGGGATTCAGACCCGCGACTGATTAAAGACCACCAAATCGTAGATTTGGTGGGGGTCTTAAACCCGGTTATTCATCCGCCACTCGCACAGAATTCAGAATGAATTCTGACTCCTGACTCCTGAATTCTGTTCGATAAACTCGCTGTAAACAGTGGGTTTATCTTTATATTATGTAAAAAAACTACTCTGGTGGACGCCCCGGTAGATCGAGATAGCGAGTCAGCCATAACGCTTCTTGATTTTTCCGTTCGACATAGGCAATTACCGTGAACTCCCCCCAAAGATTCAGCCACAGTTCAAACTGATTCTGATGTGACTCAGTAGCAATAATTTGTTTTTTAAAAGAATCATGTAAGCGATAGGTAACACGAACGCAATTATTAAAATCTACCTCTGAATAGGCCTCTAGCCAGACCTTAACCCGATACATTCCACGTTTTTCTAGAGTTCTGGGTACAATTACCTCAGATGTATGAATTAGATAGATACTCTCAGAAATTCCTGTAGAGTTTTTCTGATAATTCAGAACTTTTTCGTTAATATCTTCAGGGACTGTTACACCACTCACACCTTCTGAAGTTGCAGTCCTTACCTGTACATTTTTGATAACTAATGGAGCATCCAGGGACATAAAATCTCCCAATTTAACTGGAGAACCATCTTGAATTCTTGTGATAAAAGCATTAAATAAGCTACTAATTTGTTCGCTAAAATTTCTATGAATGTATTTTATTATAAAAACCCAAAAGACTAACCAGACTATGGTTTGCCAAAAAGGAACCCAACTTGCACCTAGCAGGTTTACTCCTTCCTGTTCCCGTTTTATAATCGGGGATGGTGATGGTTCAGGAGTTTGTGCGATATAAATAGTCTGAAAATGAGTAATTTTCATTATGTTGTTAACCTCTATAGAACCTATTGGATATCGTCTGAGTGTCGATAGCAGTAGAATCCCACTTTATTATTTACCAGCCTAAGAAGTCTCTTGCTCCACTTTTTCACATCAGTAGAATTTATGCCCCCAACTTATTGGGGGTTTTCTTGTGGACGCAGAACAAAGACTCGAACTACTTGGCCAAGAATCTGCGATGGCGTACCCGCCCAACCAAGGCATCGCTCATAAGTCAATACGGCGTTGCTGAATCAAGATATGAATTTACAATTTACGGTTATGTAGAGACGTAGCATTGCTACGTCTCTACAAGGATTTGGCATTAAACGACAAAATGTGGACAAACATAATTCATGACCAAATTCAGCAACGCCGTCAATACAGTTCAGTTAAGCATTTCTTTCTTGTCTTTGCGTCCTTTGAGTCCTTTGCGGTTCCTAAAAAAAATTGAATTTGACCAAGAGTTTTAGCCTTAACTGAACTGTATTGGCTCATAAGTAACTTTTATGAAACCTATCACCTTTTTTTTGTCAAGCCCTGTTGACAACTTGTAACAAAACTGTTAAATTTATTTACATAAGTTAACAAACAACCAAGAGAAAAAATTATGTACACTACTGTAAACGAAGACGGCGTTCTCAATAACTATGCAACAGAACCCAAGGTCTACTACGCTGAGTACCCAGCGATTTGGGAACAACGTAAATACTTGATACAAGGTGTGTTTGCAACATTAATCGTCACTACTTTAGTATTGGTTGGTTTTAGCGTTAGTTAAGATTTTTTGATTTCGGTATCGCTGTATCTCATCGCCATTCGTACTTCTCCTTTGACCTCGGCTAATTTAGCCGGGGTTTTTTCTGTTTTAGCGTTGTGCGATGGCATACTTGCCCAACCGAGGCACTGTTCATAAGCAAATTTTACTATAGCCATCATTCTTTTTTTGTCAAGTCCTGTTGACGATTCGTAACAAAACTGTTAAATTTATTTACATAAGTTAACAAACAACCAAGAGAAAAAATTATGTACACCACTGTAAATGAAGACGGCGTTCTCAATAACTACGCAACTGAACCCAAAGTCTACTACGCTGAGTACCCAGCGATTTGGGAACAACGTAAATACCTCATACAAGGTGTATTTGCAACATTAATCGTCACTACTTTAGTTTTGGTTGGTTTTAGCGTCAGCTAAGATTTTTAGATTTCGGTATCGCTATATCTCATCGTCATTCTCACTTCTCGACTTTACCTCGGCTAATTTAGCCGGGGTTTTTTGTGTTTTAGGCATTGTGTATCTGGCGTTATATAAATAACTGCGATGGCGTACCCGCCCAACCTAGGCATCGCTCCATATGCCTCAGGATTTACGCACAGGTAACGGAAAATCGAACCGCAGAGGACGCAGAGAAGCCAGTGCGTTGGGCGAGTTCCCCGACTTGTTCGCTCTTAGCGTTCCCGCAGGGTAGCAACTGGCGCGACACGGAGAAATGAGAGTTTCAGACAGTTCTTGCGTAAGTCCTATACGTATTTGCTGATTCAGTAAGTCGGCAGAATAAAACTAAACTATGTGAAAAAAGGTAAACAAGGCTGAAGCCCTGTTCCCTCCTGCCTTATCCCAACTTTAGGAGTACTATTAATCTTGGATTTTCCTAAATTATTCTCCATTTCCAAGTGTTTTACGGGAAATTTTTTTAAACTTCACACTCTAATTCACACTATTGCCCTACGATAGTTATAGTGGATGATAAATTACGTCTATATGTCTGTAATGATGCCCAATTTTTCTGAAAGCCCCAAAAAGGATGTAGAAAGTGGTTAATTTCAATCCACTCACCGCACCACCGCCCCAAGAAGTGCCCCTAAAGGATGCACCCCTTGTTCGAGTGATTGCACAAGTGCGCTTTCCACCTATTCTCTCAATCGAGAAGAAAGATTTTGTGGGTTCATTTCAAGAGGCAATTCGAGAAGAATATCCCATTCTACAGCCTGAGCAAACTCAGGGTTTTGCTATTGGCTCCCAAGGTGTTGTTCCAATTGCACCCCAAGTTACTTGGCGGTTTGTGGACACTACAAATAGTTGGAATTGGCGAGTTTCATTAGCACCTGATTTTGTTGCACTTGAGACAACTTCTTACCTAAGTCGTAGTGATTTTTTGAAACGTTTAGAAAACATACTTGTTGCGCTTAATGAAAACTTTCATCCTGCAAGTATTGAAAGATTTGGTTTGCGATATATCGATAGAATTGTCGGTCAAAATTTCCAAGACATATCATTACTAGTGAAGCCTGAGATAGCTGGAATGATGAATGCTGATTTTAGAGAGTATCTTCATCAAACGATTAATGAATCTTTGTTTATTATTCCAGATGGAGGCAAACAAATCGTAGCAAGATGGGGAGCTATGCCTGCTGGTACAACTTTTGATCCAGAGTCCATAGAAGCTGTTGGTGAAGCTAGTTGGATTCTTGATATAGACATGTCTATTTCCCAAAATCGGCAATTTTGCGTTGAAGAATTGATGGGTGAAGCGCAACATTTTGCTGAGAGAATTTATACCTTTTTTCGATGGGCAGTAAAGGATGATTTCCTACGGCGTTATGGAGGTGAATTATGAACACCTTAACTGATCCGCAATTATTTCCTGGCAAGCCATTAGATACTCATCGGACCATTCCCTCAATAATTTTTACAGCTTCTTGTACTACAGCTGCTTCTAGAGAAGATATTGGTCGGAATTTAGTAGCTGCTTCGGAGATAACAACGAGTGGAGTTACCCCACCAGCAACTAGTTCTCCAGAAATAACACAGAAAGCCGTTAATGATCTGAGAAGATTGAGTGGATTAACCTGGGATCAACTTGCCAAGCTTTTCAATGTTTCACGTAGAAGTCTTCATTCTTGGGCAAGTGGAGAGCGGCTAAAACCCTTTAACGAAGAGACCTTAAATCGACTTTTAGGTACTATTCAGTACATTGATCGAGGAAGTGCAAGCCTCAATCGCAGTCTCTTGCTACAACCTGGTAGTGATGGTAGACCTCTTCTTGATTTATTGGTGGTAGGTAAATACGAAGAAATTAAACAAATTCTTGGTTCTGGTAATGCTCCGACAAAACTAAAGTTAGGTGCGTTATCTGAAGAAGAACGTAGACTAAGAATGCCTTTACCCCCTGATGTTCTAGCCAATCCTCTGCCGGATGTTAGCTATCACCAGTCTGGAAGATCCAGACCTGCAAGAGCAGCAAGGAGTCGAAAGAATAGTAGTGGTCAATGAACACAACTTTTCGATTCAAAAAATAGATGCTGCTCTCAAAGAGTGGCGTCAGGGTGATTGTGTGCTGGGGGAACATTGGTTTGTCCAACACTTTAATCCTCAATGCCCTCTGACCTAAGATTCTGCTGATGTTGTACAAGAAGAAACTGACCTCTCAGAATCAGAAGTCCAGGGATTTGTTGTAGTTTCGCAAACGTGCGATATTGTTCCACAGCCTTCGCGTTCTTGTATTGATCGTCCATTCGTTGAGATAGTACCTCTCATAAAAATTAGCAGGCAATTCTTGGACAAAGTTAAGTTTCAGGGGAGTGAGGAGCAATTCCTAGATGAAGTGCAAAAAGGTAGACGAACTCAATTTGTATACATCCCTGGAGTTGCAAAACTTTATCTGATTGCTGATCTTGACTGTGTAATGACAGTAGAAAAGGCTGTTATTGGTGAATGGGAACGTGTTCCTGGATGCCAAAATGATCAACAAATCAGAACACTGGGGCAGGCATTAGCTCGGAAACGAGTTCGATTTGCTTTTCCTGATGATTTCAATCAATTTGTCAGAAAGCTTCAACAGCGGATTCAAGATAAACACGTGAACTACCTACACTGACCTTGCGGTACAGTGTAGGCTTCCCAATTCATTGGGGATTGCCTCGACCTGAGTAGATTTTTTACGTCCCGAAGATTTTGGTCTTACATCCCCTCCAAGGGCAGAAGCGCTAGTTCCTAACGCCCAAATCCGCAAACCTTCATTTCTAATATTTATTGCAGCATTGATATCTCTATCATGTGTTTGGAGGCAGTGTGGACAATCTACAAACCTGACACCCAATGAATCATAACCATGCTGCAACATTGGGATTGGTAGCAGAGTCTCACTACAAAGCTGTGATGATGGGAAGAAACGACCTATTTCTATATAGATATGACCAAACTTTTCAGCTTTGTATTTCAACATAGTTTGAAACATTCCCCATCCTTGGTCTGATATTGATTTTGCCAAGTTAGGATTTTTAACCATGTTTTTAACTGCCAAATCTTCTACACAAATAACTTGGTTTTCGTATGCTATTTTGCGAGATAGCTTGTGTATAAAATCTTCACGAACTCTAGCTATTTTGCTAGAAACTTTTGCAACTAAATTTTGAGCTTTACAACGTTTATTAGAAGTCTTGTCTGTCTTCTTAGCTAATTTTTTCTGTTTACGCTTTCTATTCTTTTCCAGCTTGGCTAATTGGTTTTTGGGAAGGTCATATTTTGAACCTTCCGAGGTTATAGCAAAGCTTTTCAAGCCTAAATCAACTCCAATAGCTTCTCTAATTGCAACTACTGGATTATCATTTTGGTTAAAAAGAATAGAAGCATAATACCTACCGTCTGCACTTCTCGATATAGTTACAGTCGTGAATTTGCCTGATGGTAGTTGCTTGTGAAACACGGTTTTCATCAAACCCAAAATGCCAGGAAACTTAATCACAGAATCTTGTGGAATTAGTTTCACGTTTTGGGGATATTGAATCGATTGTTTACCATGCTTAGATTTAAAGTTAGGGTATTTAGCACGTCCTTCAAAGAAGTTGACAAATGCACTTGAGAGGTTGAATGTGACCCGTTGTAGAACTTGACTATAAGCAAGTCCCAACCATTCATATTCTTTCTTTAACCCAGGAAGCAATTTGTCCATCGCTGCCTTTGAAAGACCTTTTCCTGTTTCTTTATACACGGTAGTAGTGGCATTAAGCATATAGTTCCACAACCATCGAGTATTTCCAAAACACTGAGCTAGATAAGTTTCTTGCTCGTCAGTCGGATAAATTCTAACTTTAACTGCTCTATACATGGTGAGACCACTTGGCGGTGTCGGCTTCCGTCCCGCCAAAGTGGCGTTAGCGCAGCGGTAGCGTTAGCGAAGCGTTAGCGACGAAGGAGCGTCGGAACGAGCGTCACCCGAAGGGTATCGACCTTACCGTATTCACTTATTAATGGTAACATAGTTGAAAATGTCGCAACTTAAAACAAATATTTTGTTCGTTTCGTCGTTGTGGTCTTCCCGGTTTTCGCTGCGCTCAAATAAGGTCAGACCACACTCCTCAACTCACGCGCAATTCATCTCACACTTCCGCTTTGCGGTAAGATGTGAGCCTTCTTGCTGTTCAAGGTAAAAACAGTATTGAAGGAGAAGCCCTTCGCGCCTTACGCGAAATTAGAGTTCGTGCAGAACCTTCTTGGAATGCGCCAGAAGTTCAATTGATGTTCTTGTTTATTCGTCATGAAGAACAGATTAACTTTCAAAAAGTGGAATGGGTTGAACTTCGCAATCAGTGGTTAAAATTACTCCCTGAATCTGGACGCTTTAAGGCTGATGGTATAGTAACATCTCTCGAAGATATGACAGCGAAGGATTATGTTGAGAGCGATCCACTTGATCTGAATCACTTATCCTCGTAAAGTACAGAATTACGATTCTACACTCACTCCTGAAGAAATCACCCGTCAGCTAAAATTTCTTGAGGCAGATAGACTTTATCTCGCCGGACAAATCCCAGAGGCAGAAAAAATTTACCGCGAGGTAAAAGAACCTTTTGCCAAAACAAGCATACCCGAAGAACGTAAATCAGCCATACTTGACCCCACGCAACTATCCCCAGGAGGTAAGGTATACTGGCGAGAATCAGAAGCGGGGATAGCAAATAAGTTACAAACAAGAACGGTTATACCTCTGCAACTATTAGTTGAGCAATATCCAGAATTTATCCCTGGTCATATCCGATATGCTGAAGTATTGAAACAATACGATCGCCCCAAAGAAGCGTTAGATATATTAGAAAGAGCATCTTCACTGTATCCAAACCAAGCAGAATTGATTAAAGCTAAAGTCACTGCCTTGGCTAGTGAGAAAAAATGGATGGAAGCATCTTTGGCGGCGCGTCAATTTGCCATTCTCAACCCTGAAAATCCCCAAGCGGCTGAATTTACAAACTTAGCAGAAGAAAATCTTAAACGTTACAAAAGACATATCCAAGCAGAAATTCGAGGCAACGTCATCGGTAATATTATTACAGGTGCATTAGGTTACGCCCTTACTGGCAGTCTGCTTGGGCCATTTTCCGCCATTGATTCTACCATCGTTCTGCTGCAAGGTGAAAGAGCCATAGGTGAGTCCGTAGCCAAAGAGGCAAAAAAACAGTTGAATGTCATTACAGACGAAACTGTTTTGGCATACGTCAACGAAATCGGACAGAAATTAGCCAAAGTAACTGGACGTGAAGAATTTAAATACGAATTTTTTGTGATTCCAGAGGAAAGCCTCAACGCCTTTGCATTACCTGGGGGTAAGATCTTTATTAATGCAGGTGCGATCGCCAAGACAAATTCCGAAGCAGAATTAGCCGGATTAATTGGACATGAATTATCCCATGTCGTTTTATCTCACGGTTTTCAATTAGTCACCCAAGGCAACTTAATCTCTAACGTTACTCAATATCTACCTCTGGGCGGCACCATTGGTCAACTGTTTGCACTCAGTTACAGCCGCGACATGGAACGTCAAGCAGATACACTCGGCACACGCCTAATTGTAGCCACTGGCTACGCTGCTGATGGTTTACGTAACTTAATGGTGACACTTGATAAACAGCAAAAAAATGCTCCTCCTAGTTGGTTGTCTTCTCATCCCGGCGGTGGTGAACGAGTTAGTGATTTAGAAAACCTGATTACCCGTAGTAGCTACAACCGTTACGCCTATGAAGGAGTTGGGCATCATACAGAAATTCAAGCACGGGTGAAAAATTTACTGCAAGAGAAAAAAGCAAGATACGAAAAAAATAGGTTTTTAATGAATCAAAAAATAGAATTATTCGTCACTTAAACTATCAATTCCGTAATTATTTATACTGGAGGATGATTTATGTCATCAAAACTGCTGCGATTGATATCTTTGGGCAGTCTTGGCTTATCTTTGTGTCTGGGCAATTCCATAGCAATGGCACAATATGATGATTCAATTAGCGATGATGGTGTGGTAGTACCAACAGTGCCATCAGGCGGCACATCTGCACCAGTACCAATAGACACATCTACAGGCATCCCAACATCACCTTCATCTGACACTGCAACTCGCTTTACCTGTCAGACTTACAATGGTCAGTACACCGTGATGTATCAGCCACAAAGTCAACCAGGACAATTCTTTCCTTGGGCGGCACCTGCGACTTTGGGCGGTGGTTGGGATGCCGAAAAGCGTTGTGTAGCAATTGCCAGTCGCTTGGAATTGTATCGCCCAGATGGCTTACAAGAACTCCAGACATCTGTACAAAATAACGAAAACATTGTCTGCGTGACAACTGAAGTTAACCCAACTTGTAGAATTGTGTTGACAGTACCGCGTGGGAAAGATCCCGTTGTTATCCGCAATAGCATTTTTCAAAACTTGACTACTGCTGATAGCGGACAGCAAACTATCGCCGTTAACACTTATGGCGATCGCTCAGGCAGTGTATATAATTTAGGACGCACTCTTCTAGGCAGTGGCAATAATCGAGTTAGTTCATCTAGAGGTGGGATTAATCTCAAGCCTTTCCTCGATACCAAAGATGGTGGTACTGCTAGAAACCTCCGCAATGGAGTGGCGCTTCGTCGCCAGTCTGCGCCTAGTTCTGTTCGCTTAAATCCTGGTAATTTCCGCTAATTAATAGTTACGTTTTTAATGTTCAAACACCGTTAAGACCAAATTAGTATCAGACATTGTACTCTGTTAAAAATAGTCTCTGGTTTAGTTATATCGACCAGAGACTATTTATTTTACGGCGTTTATAAAAACTTAGGACTTACGCACTGTACAAATTTATCGTGATCTGTATTAACGATCTTGGGGTTGTTTCAGGCTTTTCTAAATTATCCTTATGATTGCCAACTAGGCCACCCTGTAGGGGCAATTCATGAATTGCCCCTACGACAAATATGGTTTTTAATCTATCACATATTTGATGTTTATTGTCAATGCGTAAGTCCTAAAATACTACTTTTCACCTAGTCACCAGTCCCCAGTCCCCAGTCCCTTGTTTTACGTAAAGCCCCATCCAAAACAACAAAATAAATATATATCTGAGCGCAACTTCATGCCAAATATTTATTTTTTTAACCTTTTGCTAGCTGTTTCTTAAACTTATCGGGATAGGTTGAAGTTGATAAATACGAATTAATACCAGTAGAGCATGTAACTGTTTTGATTTATATACTTATTTTTTTCATGGCGATTTTGTCTTGCGTTCGTTCAAGCCGTGAAATAAGTTTTTGCATCCATCCTTTTGTAGTTATGCGAGGCGATCGCCCCACTAATGAGTCTAATCGCTCTGGTGGAGATGGCGATCGCTTTTGGACTGGCACGAAGTACGACCAACTACCAATGGCGAAGGTAGCGATACTCAACAGATATTCCCAAGGGAATTAAGCATTTTGGGCATCATCATTAATCGATCAAGGAGTCTTAGATATGGTACTTAATTCTGGCGACATTGCATTTGTAGGTATCAATACTGCGGGTGGACCCGATGACTGGGTAGCTTTTGTGACGCTAACCGCCATTCCAGCAGGTACGGTCATCTATTTTACCGACAACGAACTGACAACAGGGACGGCAACAGCTTTTAACACTGGTGAATCCTACAGCAAATGGACTGCTCCAACAGGCGGTGTTGCCGCAGGGACTATCGTCACTTTGACCAATTTTGATCTTGCTGGGGGTCCTGTTGCCAATGTAGGTACGGCTGCTGTAGTCACCTTCTCAGGGTCTAGCAATCGCGGCTTTAGCCAAACCGCCGACTCCCTATATGCCTATCTTGCCGCCAGTGATGCCACGGCAGACACGCCAACAACACAGCTGGCGCGAATTAATATTGGCAACGCAGAGGATGGTGTTGCACCTAACTCACTACCTGCTGACAGCCGTATAACCTTTTTGACGGGGGAAGAATCAGCAGTCTATACCGGTCCTCGCACAGCAAATACCTTTGCCGAATTCAAGGCGATCGTTAACAACCCTGCTAATTGGACGCTGGCGACTGGGGCGACTTTGATTACAGCACTGAACCAAACTCCCTTCACGATCGATACAACCCCCACTGTCACAATTGCTGCCCAAGATGCCAATGCAGCTGAAGCTGGCACTGACCCTGGTATCTTCCGCATCTCTCGCACAGGCAGTACCACCAATGCCTTGACGGTAAATTACACCATTGCCACGGGTGCTGGACAAGCCACAAGCGCAGACTACACACCAACCCTAACAGGCACAGCAACCATCGCTGCCGGACAATCCTTTGTAGATATCATCATTACACCTGTGGATGATGGGATAGTTGAAGGAACTGAAACCGTCAGTTTGACTCTGAATAGCAGCGCCGACTATACTCTGGGTACTGCTACTGCAACAGTGGCGATCGCTGACAATGATACGGGTGTGACTTCCATCGATCTCTCCACCTATGTTCGTATCGGACGTTACGATCTACCCGAACCAACACGAACCAATCCGCCACTCAACAGCTTGCTGGCTCAAGAAGCCTCGGCAGTGACCTACAACAAAGATACCGACACGCTTTTTGTTGTCGGCGATGGCGGTAGAGCGATCGTGCAAGTATCGAAGACAGGACAATTAATCGACTCAATGACGCTAGCTCTTGGCAGCAGTCCCCAAGGAACAGAATTCTACGATACAGAAGGACTTACCTATGTCGGTGACGGCAAGTTTGTCTTGATCGAGGAGCGAGAGAGACAGGCTAATTTGTTTACATATGTCCCAGGAACCACCCTTACCAGAAGTGATGTACAGACCGTAAAGCTCGGTACCACGGTCGGAAATATTGGGATTGAAGGTATCTCCTACGACCCACAGACTGGCGGCTTCATCGCAGTTAAGGAGATTACACCCGAAGGAATTTTTCAAACAAACATTGATTTTGCGGCGGGAACTGCAAGTAACGGTTCGCCCACCACAGTCAACTCTACCAACCTTTTCGATCCAGCTTTAGCTGGGCTGGCGGACTTCGCAGATGTTTTCGCATTGTCGAATGTATCAGCCTTGAACGGGCAACCCGACTCCAGCCACCTGCTGATTTTGAGCCAAGAATCAGGCCAGATCGTCAACATCGATCGCACTGGGAATATCTCTAGCTCATTAACCATCGTCTCCGATGCGGGTAATCCTTTGTCCGTTGTGGATCAGGGAAATGAAGGAATCACGGTGGACAAGGATGGATTGATTTATGTCGTTAACGAAGGGGGCGGAGGCGATCTCGATCACCCTCAACTTTGGGTATATGCACCGTCCTCATTTACCTATGCCAATCAAGCCCCTGTAGCCGTCAGCCTTGCGAATACCGTCACCAGCTTGTCAGAAAGCACCAGTACTGCAACTCCCTTTAAAGTCGCCAACATTATCGTCAGTGATGACGCTCTGGGAACAAATATCCTCAGCTTGACTGGTGCAGATGCCAGTTTCTTTGAGATTACGGGTAATGCTTTGTTCCTCAAAGCGGGAACTACCCTAGATTTTGAAACCAAGACCAGCTACAACGTCAGCGTTAACGTAAATGATACCACCGTTGGCAATAACCCAGATGCAACTACGGCATTTACCTTATCAGTCACCGATGTAAATGAGAATCCCACCACCAGCAGTATCTTCATCACTGAAGTAGCTCCTTGGAGCAGTGGCAACTCGCCCGTCGGTGCAGACTGGTTTGAGCTTACCAACACTGGTACGAGCGCCGTGGATATCACGGGCTGGAAATTTGACGACAACTCCAATAGCTTTGCTGCATCTGTCGCCTTGAACGGTATTACCAGTATCGGCGCAGGTGAATCGGTAATCTTCATCGAAGGAGCTACCGTCAATCCTACTTTCCTATCCAACTGGTTCGGCGCAAACCCACCAGCCAGCTTGAAGATTGGCAACTATTCAGGTTCAGGCGTGGGCTTGGGTACGGGTGGTGATGCCGTAAATATCTATAATTCCACTGGTGCTTTACAGGCTAATGTCGTCTTCGGAGCATCTCCAGCCGCAGCCCCATTTGCCACCTTCGACAATGCCGCCTTGTCGAACAATGCCACGATCGCAACACTAAGCGCTGTGGGAGTCAATGGCGGATTCGTAGCTGTAAATTCAAGCACGGAAATCGGCTCTCCTGGGACTATTGCCACGCCTCTACCCACAATTGCGATCGCCGCCCAAGATGCCAATGCAGCTGAAGCTGGCAATGACCCTGGCATCTTCCGGATCTCTCGCACAGGCAGCACCACCAATGCCCTGACGGTAAATTACACCATTGCCACGGGGGCTGGACAAGCCACAAGCGCAGACTATACACCAACCCTAACAGGCACAGCAACCATCGCTGCCGGACAATCCTTTGTAGATATCACCATTACACCTGTGGATGATACGACAATTGAAGGAACTGAAACCGTCAGTTTGACTTTGAGTAGCAACGCTAACTATACTCTGGGTACTGCTACTGCAACAGTGGCGATCGCTGATAACGACGCAATTCGGATTCACGATATTCAAGGAACAGGGCATATTTCAGCCTTGAGAGGTCAAACCGTCAGCAATGTAGCAGGTATTGTCACGGCTACAGCTAGTAACGGTTTTTACTTGCAAGACCCAAACCCAGATAGCGACGATCGCACTTCTGAAGGTATTTTCGTCTTCACTTCATCAGCACCAACAATAGCCGTCGGCGATTCTATATTAGTCAGTGGAACAGTCACGGAATTTCGTCCTGGGAATAATGCCAATAACCTGACGGTAACACAAATTACTAGCCCCACAATTGTCAAAATCTCCAGCGGCAATGCTTTGCCAACTGCCACAATTTTGGGTAATGGCGGCAGAACTATCCCAACTACAGTCATCGATAACGATACTACTGGTAATATCGAAACTGGAACCACTACCTTTGACCCTGCCCAGGATGGCATCGACTTCTACGAAAGCTTAGAAGGAATGCGAGTACAGGTCAATAACCCAGTCTCCACTTCACCCACTGCAACCTTTGGTACATCACAGGAAATTTGGGTATTAGCAGACAATGGGGCAAATGCCACTGGGCGGACAGCTCGTGGTGGTAGCTTAATTAGTGCCTCAGACTTCAATCCTGAGCGGATTCAAATCGACGATCTCAACAATGCCTTAGTATTACCTGAGGTGAATGTTGGTACGCAACTTAGCACTATTGTTGGTGTCGTTAACTACGACTTTAGCAACTATGAGGTTTTAGTCTCGGCTGCTCCCACAGTGGTACAGAACAGTACTCTGCAAAAAGAAGTCACCAATTTAACTCCCACCACTGACCAACTGACAGTTGCTACCTTCAATGTCGAAAACCTTGACCCCAGCGATGGGGCAACCAAATTTAACAACCTTGCTAGCCGCATTGTCAATAATCTGAAATCACCAGATATCATTAGTCTGGAAGAAATTCAGGACAATAACGGGGCGACGAATAATGGCGTAGTTGATGCCAGCACCACCTTCCAAACATTAATTAATGCGATCGCTGCTGCTGGTGGCCCCACATATCAATATCGCCAAATTGACCCAGTGAACGGTACAAATGGCGGTGAACCGGGTGGCAATATCCGCGTGGGTTTCTTATTTAATCCCACTCGTGTCAACTTTGTAGATCGTCCCGGTGGTACTTCCACCTCCAGCACCACAGTCACCAATAACTCAGGTGTTCCCACAGTTTCCAATAGTCCTGGTTTGATTGACCCCACCAACTCGGCCTTTAATGCCAGCCGTAAACCGTTAGTTGGTGAATTTACTTTCAAAGGTCAAACTGTTTATGTAATTGGTAACCACTTCAATTCCAAAGGTGGCGACCAACCATTATTCGGCGTCAATCAACCGCCAACTCTCACCAGCGAAACCCAGCGTCAGCAACAAGCTACCCTGGTGAAAAACTTTGTCCAAAGTATTTTAGCGATCGACCCCAATGCCAATGTAGTAGTAGCCGGTGACTTGAATGACTTTGAGTTCTCCAACCCTCTCACCACACTAGAAAGCGCTGGGCTAACTTCCTTAATTGAAACTCTCCCTGCAAATGAGCGTTATACCTACAACTTTGAAGGCAATGCCCAAACACTCGACCACATTTTAGTCAGTAGTAACTTGCTCAACAAGCTGGATGGGTATGATGTAGTTCACATCAACTCAGAGTTTGCCGATCAGGATAGCGATCATGACCCTAGTGTGGCTCGGTTTAATCTGCCTGCAAACCAAGCCCCCACAGCTGTAAATGATACAGTCAGCATTGCCGAAGATGCAACTACAGCTAATTTCTATGCCACATTACTGAGTAACGATACTGACCCCGATGCTGGAGATCTGAAAAACATCATTGCCGTGAACACCACAGGCACACAAGGGACAGTTTTATTTGACCAAAACACTCAAAACTTGACTTATACTGCCTCCAGTTTTAACTATTTGTCCCAAGGGCAGACTGCAACTGATAGTTTTAGTTATGCGATCGCTGACAGTCAAGGTTTACAATCTACGGCGATCGTTAACGTCAGCGTCACTGGTGTCAACGATGCTCCCACAGTAGTGCAACCCCTTGAAGACAAAATCATCTCCACAAGCAAGCTTTTCTCTTTCAACGTCGGTGACAAATTTACTGACATCGATCGAGGCGACACCCTTACCTACACTGCTACCGGCTTACCCACTGAATCTGATATCGCTAACACGGGTCTGATATTCGGCTATATCTCCCAAACTGGCATTTTTGCAGTTACTGTTACCGCTGCTGATGGCAAAGGTGGCAGTGTTAGCGATACCTTTGACCTGACTGTTGCCAATAACAAGGCGACATCTGGCAACGACATTATCTTTATCGACCAACTTGTTGGTGTGAGCGTACTCAATGCTCTAGGCGGCAACGATCGCGTCATCGGCACTGATGCCAATGAAACACTCAGTGGTGGAGCCGGCAATGATTACATTGATGCCAAGGGCGGTAATGACTCCCTTTTGGGGAACGATGGCATTGACACACTTTTAGGTGGGGCAGGTAATGACATCCTCGATGGTGGAGCAGCCGATGACATCCTTCTAGGTGAACTTGGCAATGACACACTTCTCGGTGGAGCAGGTAATGATAGCCTCAATGGTGGAGCAGGTAATGACAACCTCAATGGTGGAGCAGGTAATGACACCATTTTAGGTGGACTTGGCAATGACATCCTGGCTGGAGGTGGTGGCAATGACCACCTGATTGGTTGGGGAGGTGGTACAAACGAAATTGACCAACTCAACGGCGCTCAAGGTGCAGATACTTACATTTTGGGTGATGCTAGTTCAGTTTTCTATGCCACATCTGGCAATGGTGACTACGCTGATATTGTTAACTTCAAAGCAAGCGATCGCATTCAGCTTAAAGGATCTGCTAATAATTACTTCTTGGGGTCAGCACCAGTCTCTGGATTTAGCAGTTCGGCTGTGGGCATTTTTGCTAATAATGGGACGCAATTAGAATTAATTGCGGTTGTGGAAAGCGGATTAAACCGCAATTTGGCAACAGATACTCGTTTCGTATTTGTTTAATGCAGATTCAAGCGATCGCCTTTTAAGGAAACTTGAGGGCGATCGTTTGGCTGGTACAGAGTAACAGTTTTAAGCAGTCTAATATTTGGAATCTACTTATAAACTATGGTAACTACAAGCACAATTCGCTTTTCTCAGTTTAATGCTTCTTTGAATCGTAATACTCAAGGGCAGTTAGTAACTGATTTATCCACTCCTGATAATGCTCAAGCAAAGGCAGTTGCAGAAATCATCCAGCGTAATAACCCTGATGTACTGCTGATCAATGAGTTTGATTACTCCCCACAGGCGGTTCAACTATTTAAGCAAAATTACTTAGCAATCAGCCAAAATGGTGCAACTCCTGTTGATTACCCCTACTTTTATATTGCTCCTTCCAATACGGGTATTGCTTCAGGATTTGATTTAAACAATAACGGCACAGCAGTTACAACCCCAGGCGAAGCCGGATACGGCGATGATGCTTTGGGATTCGGTAATTTTCCCGGTCAATACGGGATGTTGCTGTTATCCAAATATCCCATTGACACTGCCAATGTCCGCACCTTCCAAAACTTCCTCTGGAAGGATATGCCCAATGCGTTGCTTCCTGATAACTCCGCAACACCACAAGCAAATGATTGGTATTCTCAAGAGGAACTGGCTGTTCTACGCCTTTCTTCTAAAAGCCACTGGGATGTACCCATCCAAGTAAATGGCGAGACGATTCATGTCCTCGCCAGCCACCCCACACCACCGGTTTTTGATGGGCCAGAAGACCGCAACGGCAAACGCAATCATGACGAAATCCGCTTTTGGGCAGACTATATTACCCCTGGTGATAGTAATTACATCTACGACGATCAAGGTAAAACGGGCGGTATTGACGCTGGATCGAGCTTTGTAATTATGGGCGACCAAAATGCTGACCCATTTGATGGTGATAGTGTTGACTACGCTATTCGCCAACTGCTGCAAAATCCTAGTATTAATACTAATATTATCCCTACCAGTCTGGGTGGACCACAACAAGCAGCTTTGCAGGGTGGTGCAAATGTTAACCATGCGGGTAATCCGGCTTTTGACACCGCAGATTTTGGTGATAATACTACTCTCTCAAATCCCGGAAACCTCCGGTCTGATTACGTGCTACCCTCCGCTGACTTAAAAATTGCCAATTCAGGAGTATTTTGGCCGCTCAATACTGACCCGACATTTTCCCCAGTAGGTACTTTTCCCTTCCCCAGTTCTGACCATCGCTTAGTGTTCGCAGATGTGCAAACCGGGCCAAATGAACCAGGTAAAACCATTTCCAGTGCGGGATTTGTCAGGCAAAGTACTTTCCAGACTGGCTTTGTTCCTACTGGTGCAGCAGGAACTGTGGATGGTACGCCAACTCCAGTGGGTGGACTATCTGGTGTCACCTACGATGCTGTTAACAACCGTTACTACGCTATCTCTGATGCTCGTTCTGATACCAACGGTCTGGCTCGCTTGTATACTTTCACTGGTGGTATTGAGGTGAATTTTACCAATGTTACACCCCTCAAAGATAGCACGGGCAACTTTTTTACAGCTTTTAGCCTTGACCCAGAAGGCATTGCCTTAACTAACAATGGTACTGTTTTCATCTCTTCAGAAGGCGAAGTTAGACCGGATTTGGGTGCAAGTCGCGTTAGCAATCCCTTTATTAAAGAGTTTTCACTGACTACAGGTCAAGAGGTGCGATCGCTCCTGATCCCCAGCAAATTCCTACCAGTAGTTCAGGACACCAACAACAACGGTGTTATAGATGCAGGTGATACGCAGACATCAGGCGTTTACAATAACTTGGCATTTGAAAGCCTCACCATCACACCCGACCAGAAAACTCTATTCACCGCCACTGAAAACGCCCTCTTCCAAGATGGATTAAGGGCTTCACTCGCCAGTGGCAGCCGTTCTCGGATTCTGCAATACAATTTGGTCACTGGACAACCAGAAAAAGAATACCTTTATATTACTGATGCGTTGGCGCAGCCCCCCGTAGGGATCGCCGAAGCACCAAACCCCAGCACAGCTTTTGCTGACAATGGTTTAGTAGATTTACTGGCAATAGATAATCGTGGCACATTACTGGCCTTAGAACGTTCCTTTGCACAAGGTGTAGGTAACACCATCAAAATTTACGAAGTTTCGTTGCAAGGTGCAACAGACATTAGTTTCTACGATTCTCTGAATAATTTGAGTGCTGAACAACTAGCAGCGATCGCACCTACTCAAAAACGTCTGCTGTTGAATTTAAATGACTTAAACTTACCTAACGGTACAGATAACATTGAGGGTATCGCTTTTGGCCCCAAACTAGCAGATGGTCGTCAGTCAATTGTACTAGTGAGTGACAACAACTTCAACAACAGCCAATTTACCCAAATCCTCACCTTGGGTGTAGACTTAGTTCCCACCGTTGCACCCACAGTAGAAACCCGCCCCGCTTTGTTGGACGATGAAACTCTCCCAGTGGATCAACGTGCTGATGCTGACGATCCTGCCATCTATGTTAATGCTACGAATTCCGCTGATAGCCTAGTATTGACCTCAGTGAAAAATGGCGGACTGCGGATTTATGATTTGTCTGGTAATTTGTTGCAAACAGTGAATCCTGGTGGTATTCGCTACAACAACGTTGATTTGCAATACGGTTTTAAATTAGGTGGTCAATCTATCGATATTGCGGTAGCTAGTGATCGCCAAAATGATAAACTAGCAATCTTCAAAATTAATCCCAACCCCACCACCCCCGGACAATACCTAGAAAACATTACCGACAGCAGTATCGGGACTCTCTTCCAAGGGCTACCTTTTGCAGAACCTTATTCCTCATCTTCTCGCAGTGCTTACGGGCTGGCATTGTACCGGAGTCCAATCACCAATGATTACTACGTCTTTGTCAATCGCCGGGAAACTGGAGATGTGGCTCAGTATAAACTGATTGACAAAGGTAATGGCAAAATTGGTATTGAACGAGTACGAGAATTTACTGTACCGACAATTGGCGAACGCGAACCCCAAACTGAGGGTATGGTGGTAGACCAGGAAACTGGCTTCCTCTACATTGGACAGGAAGATATTGGTATTTGGAAGTTCCAAGCAGAACCAAACGGTGGCACCACTGGCAAGTTAATTGACAAAGTTAAAGACTTGGGCGGTACTCACCTCACCAACGATGTAGAAGGGCTGACCATTTATTACGGCAAAAATGGCACAGGCTACTTACTAGCATCCAGCCAAGGCGACAACACCTTTGTTGCCTACACCCGTGAAGGCAACAACGAATACGTAGGTAACTTTGCGGTTGGTAACAACGGGACAATTGACAGTGTACAAGAGTCAGACGGTGCAGATGTCATTAACGTCCCACTGGGGCCTAACTTCCCATTTGGTTTATTTGTCACCCAAGATGGCTCCAATGAACCTGGGACAATAGTTAGTGATGAAGGTGAAGAAGAAAATATCAGTTCTAACTTCAAGCTGGTGCCGTGGGAAAATATAGCCAACGCCTTGCCCAATCCTTTAACTATCGACACCACTAGTTACGATCCCCGCAATCCCGTTGCCCAACCCAAACTGACTATTTACGAATTTGAAAATTTACCCAAGTTAGGCACAACCTCTAAGGGTGAAGATATTTTCTTGGGTGGTTTTTCTGGGTTGTATTTCCAAGGCGTTGCAGCAAATGGCAACCTGAAATTTGTCACTAACACAGACCGCGGTCCCAATGGAGAACCGGATGGTGTCAACAGACCATTTTTATTACCCGACTTCCAGCCAGAAATAGTCAGCTTTGAACTCAACCGCACCACAGGTGAAATCACCATCACCAAAAGAACAGAATTATTCCGCCAAGATGGAACAACCCCATTAACGGGACTACCTAATTTGCAAGCTGTAGGAAACGGTTTAGCCTACACAGATGAAATTGCCGTTGACTTAAACAACAATGTTCTTCCTAACGATCCTTTGGGTGCCGACTTAGAAGGAATTATAGTTGCAGAAAATGGTGATTACTGGATGGTAGATGAATATCGTCCTGCCATTTACCACTTTAATAGTAATGGTAAACTAATTGAGCGTTTTATCCCTCAAGGAACTGCCACTGCACCCAACCCAAACCAAGCAGCTGGAACTTTTGGTACTGAGGTATTGCCAGCAGTTTATGCCCAACGCCGCAATAACCGGGGATTTGAAGCTGTGGCATTGGAAGGTAATAAATTATATGCCTTTATTCAGAGTCCAATTGATAATCCAGATGTCGCTAATGACGCGACTTCTAAAGCTTCTCTCAACCTACGAATTCTGGAGTTTGATATTGTTACTAAGCAGGTAACAGGAGAGTATTTATATCGCCTAGAAGGTCTACCAGGAACCGATAAAATTGGCGATGCAGTTTCTTTAGGTAAAGGCAAATTTGCAGTAGTTGAGCGAGATGATAATGGTACATCTGCTGGCAATAAATTAATTTACCAAATTGATTTAGCCGGGGCGACCAACATTAATAACGCTGCTAATTTTAGCTTGCCAGCTGGTAAAACCATTGAGCAACTGACCTCTGGGGAATTAGCTGCTGCCAATATCACCCCTGTGACCAAGAGTTTGATTGCTAATGCTGCTCAGTTGGGTTACACCGGGGTGGAAAAATTAGAAGGTTTGGCGTTGGTAGCACCCAACACCCTAGCTTTGATTAACGACAACGACTTCAATGTTACGGGCAATACTCCTGCCCAGAAACTCGGTATTCTAGAATTACCCAATAATCTGACATCTGTAGAGCCTACTTTACCCGGCAGTTTTGGCTCGACTAACAGCGATACCATTACACTTGAGCCAAATCAAACCTTATTCACAGGTGATGGAGCAGACTTTGTAGAAGGTACTACAGGTAACACAATCGAGACTGGAAGCGGTGAAGATACGGTGCTGGTTGGCAGTAACTCTTCAGTTTCCACGGGGGACGGTGATGATAGTATCTTTATTGGTCAAAATGGTGCTGCTAGCAACACCACTGCCGATGGTGGCAATGGTGATGACCAAATTACTGTCATCGAAGCTGGTGGTATTAATAACATATTAGGAGGCGCAGGGACTGACACCCTGACAGTAGTTGAAGGCTCGCGTCAATCGTTATTCGGTGGCTCAGGCAATGATACACTCACCAGCAACGGCAGCAGTAACCGTTTGTATGGTGGTTCTGGAGATGACAAACTCTTCTCTGGTGTCAATGACTCATTGTTTGGTGGCGATGGTGATGATGTGCTATTTGCAGGTATTGCAGGTGGTAATCGCCTCAGTGGTGGTGCTGGTGCAGATCAGTTTTGGATTGCCAATGCCAGTCTGCCAACTAGTAAGAATATTGTGACTGATTTTGCGATCGCCATTGACAAAATCGGGCTTGGAGGTATTGGTGTGACTCAATTTAGTGGTTTAACTCTATTGCAACAAGGCAGTGATACTTTGGTGAAGGTTGGAAATATAGAGTTAGCTTCATTGGTTGGAATTACATCGACTAGCCTCACAGCCAATGATTTTGTTTTCTCGGCTAGTGTTGTGGTTTGATTGGTCAACCTAGCATAATCGTAATCCGAATTGCTGAACAATACGATCCTCAACTTCTTAAAGAAGTCGGGGATCTGAAACTTCTTGATGAAAGTTTAAAGTATAGCAAGGGACTGGGGACTCTTTACTGGGGACTGGGTGAAAAGTCTTTTTGTGTGTGAGTTTTATCATCTGTTGATGTCCTAACCACCAAGGCTTTTGCTATATCAGTTTTTAAGCAGACGCGATCAATCGCGTCTCTACAATAATAAATCTTTCGTCTTGACGGCGATTTACCCTTGTCTCTTGCCTTAATCAAAACGTATTGCTATAAGTTGATCTGGAAAAATTTTCACAAATATTATCTTTTTGAACTGAGTGTATTTTAATCCTTTCTTCCGGTGAATTTATTCTTTTCTTAATCTTTTGATGAAAACATCTTGAAGGCTAGCTAAGTTATCTCATAACTACTATCGATAACTTTGAGTAATTACATTTTTTGTAAATGTATTCTCGTGTTACCGACAAAATCGGACTTAACGGATTTGCAAAATTATATGCTTTTCACTCTGAAATTACCCGTAATTCCGATTTCTAGCGTGAGAAGATGATTGAATTTTTTCACAAATAATGCATTCAGAGAACTTCCATAGCTAGCTGGCGATCGCTCTCAAATCAAACACCCAAAAAACATTCTAATTATGGCAGTTGAATTAGTAGGTTTTGCCTCTTTACCCGCTGATACCTATGGTGATGGCCCGACTTCTGGTGAGGAAATTTCCGGGAATGGTAGAACCGGTCCCTTCCCAGGACAGCCAATACAAGGTTTTAGCGGTGTACAGTTTGCTAACAGTAACTCTCTCTATTTCCTCTCAGATAATGGTTACGGTAGCAAAGATAATAGTGAAGACTTTTTGTTACGTATCCATCGTCTAGACCCCAATTTTAAGGGAACAGAAAACGGCGATGGCACTGTTAATGTTTTAGACTACATTCAACTGTCTGACCCTAACAACAAGATTCCTTTCTCAATAGTTAATGAAGGCACTACCGATAGATTACTGACTGGTGCTGATTTTGATGTAGAGTCATTTGTCTTTGATAAAGATGGTACTATCTGGGTTGGAGAAGAGTTTGGCCCCTATCTACTACATTTCGATGCCAGTGGTAAGTTGTTAGAAGCTCCCATCGCTACACCCGACCAATTCAAAACTTTAGATGGAGAAGCACCATTAGTTATTGGCCACAGAGGTGCTAGTGGAAAGCTTCCAGAACATACTCTAGAAGCCTACAAACAAGCAATTGCGGACGGTGCTGACTTTATTGAGCCTGATTTAGTAGTCACAAAAGATGGTGTATTAATTGCTCGTCATGAACCTGCTTTGGCAATTTTGAACGCTGATGGCACTGTCAATTTCAACAATACAACCACAGACGTTTACGATATTAGCAAATATCCACAGTTTGCCGATCGCCAGAAAACAGTCAGCCTCGATGGAACTCAAATCACAGGTTGGTTTGCTGAAGATTTTACTTTAGAAGAAATCAAGAGTTTAAAAGCCATACAGCGTGTACCTTTCCGCGATCAATCCTTCAATGGTCAATTTGAGATTCCTACCCTGGGCCAAATCATTGACTTGGTGAAACAAGTAGAAGCCGAGACAGGTAAAAAGATTGGTATCTATCCTGAAACCAAGCACCCAACCTATTTTGCCCAAGAAGCTACCTATGTAGGCACCACAGAGAAAATTAATAGAAACATCAGTGAAATACTCATTGATACACTCAAGGCTGAGAACTTCACCGATCCCGCTCGCATTTTCATCCAGTCTTTTGAAGCTGGTAATCTCAAGGATCTACACGATCGCATTATGCCTAATGCTGGCGTAGATATCCCACTGATCCAACTTCTAGATGCAGCTGGCATTCAGCTAAATGGTACCCTCATCGAAACTCAGCCTTATGATTTGGAAGTCAGTAATGACTCTCGCACATATGGTGATTTACGAACTCCAGAAGGCTTAGCTGAAATTGCCACCTATGCTGATGGCATTGGCCCTTGGAAGCGGATGATTGTTAGTGTCAGAGGTACTGATGCTAATAACGATGGTTTGGCAGATGATATCAACAACGATGGCACAGTAAATGATGCTGACAGAACCCTGTTAGCTCCTACGACCTTAGTTCAAGATGCTCACAATGCAGGTTTAGAGGTGCATCCCTACACCTTCCGCGATGAAGACCTGTACCTAGCAGCAGACTACAAAGGTAATGCAGAACTAGAATTTCAGCAGTTCTTTCAATTAGGCGTAGATGCACTGTTCACAGACTTTCCAGATACAGGGGATCAAGTCCGAGATTTCTTGAGTAATCCTCAGAATAACTTAGTGCGATCGCCACAAAACCCCGATGTTCTCTCAGGTGATGCTTTTGCTAACTTAGGTGGCTCCAAAGGTTTTGAAGGCGGAGCAATCAACGCCAGCAAAACCAAGCTCTATATGCTGCTGGAAGGTACGGTTCAAGGCGATCCTGTCGCTACTTTGCGGATTAACGAATTTGACATCGCCAGCCGCCAATATACCGATAATAAACTCTACTACAGACTGGAAAATCCTGGATATGCGATCGGTGATTTAGCAGTCATTAATGACAATGAGTACTTAGTGATTGAGCGCGATAATGGTCAAGGAACTTCTGCTCAATTCAAAAAGATTTTCAAAATAGACTTGTCTAAAGCAGATTCTCATGGCTATGTAGCCAAACAAGAAATTGCCAACTTGTTGAACATCCAGGACCCCAACGACCTCAACGGCGATGGTAAAACCACCTTCGACTTCCCATTTGTCACAATTGAAAACGTTTTAGTTGTTGACAAAAACACCATTTTAGTAGCCAATGACAACAACTATCCCTTCTCAACAGGTCGTCCTGGGAATAACCCTCAAAATCCAGTCATAGATAACAATGAAATTATTCTCCTGAAATTGGAGAATCCCCTCAATCTTGCTCCAGGTTTAGGTCAACCCCAAGCTGAAGAAATTAACTTTGGCTCCACCACCAGTGATGATATTATTACCGAGCCAAATCAAACCTTATTCACAGGTGATGGTGCAGACTTTGTAGAAGGTACTGAAGGTAACACAATCGAAGCCGGAAACGGTGACGATACTGTATTCGTAGGTAGTGACTCTTCAGTATCCGGGGGAGAGGGTGACGACGAGATATTTATTGGTCAAAATGGCGCGGCTTCTAATACCAACGCTGATGGTGGGAATGGTGATGATGTGATTACCGTGGTGGAAGCCGGTGGTAGTAATAATTTATTTGGAGCCGCAGGTGCTGATACTCTCACAGTCATTGAAGGTTCTCGCCAATTATCATTCGGTGGTTCAGGCAATGATAGCGTCAGAAGCGAAGGTAACAATAACCGTTTATATGGCGGTTCTGGCGATGACATCCTGTTCTCAAATCTGAATGACTCCTTGTTTGGTGGGGATGGAGATGATGTGCTATTTGCTGGTCAACAAGGTGGTAACCGTCTCAGCGGCGGTACTGGTATTGACCAATTCTGGATTGCCAATGCTAGCCTACCAACTAGCAAGAATATCGTGAGTGATTTTGCAAGTGGCATTGATAAAATCGGACTTGGTGGTATTGGCGTGACTCAATTTAGTGGCTTAACTCTATTGCAACAAGGTAGTGACACTTTGGTGAAAACCGCAAATACAGAGTTGGCTTTATTAGTTGGAATTACCTCAACTAGCCTCACAGCCAATGATTTTGTGTTCTCGGCTAGTGTCGTGGGTTAATTTGTTCGCCTAGCGTAATAGCATGTGAAAAACGAGATACCCAACTTCTTCAAAAAGTTGGGTATCTCAACCTTAGAGAAAATGATTCTAGTCCAATATGCTTGGATTAAACCCAAAATTATTCATTTAGAGAGGCGATTCATCGAGTCTGAAAGACGTATGTATGTAATTGCTTCTTAATTTTTTGATAACCTCGAAATAATAATTAATTAACTTATATATGAGTTGATATTATTTAGTGTTTGTATTTACGGTTCTTCAGTACCTGTTATGCCAAATTATGAGTTAAACATCAAAGCTTGACTTAAAAATCATTGCCAAAACTCTAAATCATTACCAAAACCCTAAAATGTTAGTAAATGATGTTTATTTCTATTGAATAGCAAGCTTTTAATGGTTCGATCAACAACATTTAGCAGAGTATGTAATCAAGAACCTTATTTACTGAAAAGCTTGATATAAGAAAACTTCAAAAATAGCATTTTAACCATTAGATGAAGTCCGTCTAAGAGGATGTTTGAAAAGTCATGATTGATGTCTCAAATATTTTTTATCCCTCCCTAACCCTCCCCGTATGTATTGGGGAGGGAACCAGATTTTTCTTGTTTCCCCCCAATACATCGGGGGGACTAAGGGGGGTAACAACGTAATTAAAATCACAGCCAATCTCTTTTCAAACAACCTCTAACAAGATGCTAATAGATGAACCTGTTTAAAAAAAGCTATATTCTGGATGAAACCATAACCATGATTGTTAACGGCACTTCAAGTCAAGACGAATTGTACGCCAGTAAAGATGACCAACTTTTTGGTTTTGAAGGAGATGATATTCTAGATGCTTCCAATGGTGAAGGGAATAATTTGCTTGATGGTGGCTCTGGAAGCGATCGCCTTTTTGCCAACAACAACGATACCTTAAGAGGCGGTATTGGAGCAGACGATTTATTTGCTGTAGGTAGTTCTGGCTTTAACATCCTGGAAGGAGGAGAAGACAACGATCGCCTTTTTGTAGTCGAAGGTAGCAATAACAAACTCAATGGTGCTTCCGGAAACGATCGCCTCACAGTTTCCGATGGCACTGGCTACAACACACTATTGGGTGGACTTGGCAATGATGTCTTAAATGTATCGAATGGGACAGGTAATAACAGCCTTGAAGGTAACGAAGGCGATGACGTTTTGATTGGGGGATTAGCTAGCGATCGCTTATTTGGTGGATCTGGTGATGATTTACTATTTAGTGGTAAAAAAGGCAGCCAACTAACAGGAGGTACTGGAGAAGACCGCTTTTTTATCGCTAGTGCAGCCGTTCCTGATGTGGCTGTTGAAGTATTGGATTTTACTCAAGGTCAAGATAAAGTTCTAATTACTGGAATTCCCGAAGTTGAGAAATTCTCAGATTTAATATTACAGCAAATCGGACTCGATACATCCATCAAAGTTAATATCAATGGCGAATTGAAAGAGTTCGGCATTTTAAGAAACGTCCAAGCCAATACTCTGACAGCAGATGACTTTGACTTTCAAGTTGGAGTTTTCGCAATTAGTGATGCTTCAGCGATCGAAGGAAATGTTATTACCTTCACCATTACCCGCGCAGAATATACCCAGTCTGAACAAAGCGTAATTGTATCTACATCTTTGACCACAGAAGATACTGCCAGCACAACTGACTTTGCAACAAAAACAGAGACTATCATTTTTGAAGTAGGAGCAACCCAAAAAAGCTTCACAGTTCAAACAACTCCAGATTTCGTGTTCGAGGGAAATGAGACTTTTACTGTTAGTTTGAGCAATCCTACAAATGAAGCAATTATTAATCCTACTAGTGGTATAGCTAAAGGAACTATCAATAATGACGATCCAAATCCTTTAGTTATCATTACCCAAACTAACGGCACGACAAATGTCACTGAAGAGGGTGCAACTGATAGCTATTCTCTGGTACTTGCAAGCCAGCCAACTGCTGATGTCATCCTTACTATCGATAGTGGTGAGCAAATCCAAATCAGTCCCAAGACTCTCACTTTTACCACACAGAACTGGAATCTAGCGCAAAATGTGACGGTAACAGCGATCGATGATGCGATCGTAGAAGGCCATGACAGTCAGACTATCGAGCATACAGCTGCAAGCACCGATACTGATTATGATGGTATTGCCATTGACCCCGTAAACGTTAGCATCACAGACAACGATATCCCACTATCAAAGAGTGCTGATAGTGATGTCTTCACCATCAAAGGTAATGGCGATAAAGCAAGACTCTCAGTTGAATTGGCAGCCCACAGTTCTAATCAGCTTTATGAACTGGGAGTATTTACCGTCAGCGATGAACAAGGAAATATTGGTAATATTGCGCCTGGTGCTACTGGTTACACTGAAGCTGCCTTGCAAAGAGCCAAGGTGATTTTTTCCTCCCTGGCTGATATTCCCAATGGCTTTAATGGTGACTTAACAAGTCTTTTGGAATTTAACTCTGGTGAACAACTGAGATTTTACTTGGTACGCAACACTACCACTGATACAGTCATGGCAGGACAAGCTGCCATGACTGATGTACTATTTTCTGACCCAACAAATCTTCAAATCGAAAGCTTGAGCGATGGTAGTTTTTCCCTAGTTTGGAAAAACCAAGATTTAGTAGTCAAAATTCAACCCACAGAGCAACAATTACCTTTAGGTGCAAATTTGCAAGGCAAACATCAAGGTGAACTGATTGATTTACGGGGTGTGACACAATCGCCAACAGCTGAGTTTACAGTTCATAGAGAAGCTGCATTCAACAACTTTATCGGGTTCTACCAAGTTGCTGATGAAAATGGTGGTATTGACACTAATGATGATGGCGTAGCAGACATTCTTGTTGGACAGACTGGTTACGCCGAAGCCGCCGTGCGTGGGCGTGTTGCAGACATTAACTTGACAGTAAGCAACCAAGGTACAGCTTCTTACACCGGCACTTTCGGGGCTGATTCGCTATTTGCACCATTTATTATTGTGGATGGCAGACCCGACGCATTTCTTGATAGCAATCCCAATAACAATCCAGCGATTTACTTCCCATTTTTAGGTGCTAACACTAACAATACAGATCACATCCGCCTATTAGGAAATAACACCTTTGGCTTTGAAGATTTAGTAAATGGTGGTGACAAAGATTACAACGATGTGATTGTGCAACTTAATTTCAGTGTCAACGCTGTTTAATATATAGGAATCATATTTGATTTGGTGAAAAATCTAAGTATTTGTAGGGTGTGTTAGGCGTAAGCCGTAACGCACCAAAGTCTTAAGAATGATGCCGTACTCTCGTCGATAACGCACCCTACGTATCTAATACAGATAAGACAGATCGCATTCAGCTGCTAGGAAATAACACCTTTAGTTTTCAAGACTTAGCTAATGGTGGTGACAAAGACTACAACGATGTGATTGTGCGAGTGAATTTCAGCGTTAACGCAGTTTAATAATATTAAATCGGCGTTGCCAGCATCTTGCCCGCCCTAATTATGTAACTTCAATCTGGAAAACTTACCATTTCACAAAATACCTGATAGAGATAGATCTAGGGGCGTACAGATGTACACCCCTACAGCCGATTTATGCGTTCCAAAGATTTTTGTCAATGGTATAAATCCTGAATAAACTCAAATAATTATTTAGCAAAATCGAAGAACCATCACCAGATTTAGCAGATAAGTCCGATTAGTGACTACTCAGCAAAAATGCCTCAAAGCTAACCACCGTTTGGATTATAACTTCAGGGGGTGGTTTTTTTTGCATAGACTTGATATTAATTGAAATCGTAAATTTACTGAAGACAAATGTTGGTTTTATCTCATAAATTAAGGCGACAACTAGTAAATATTAAAAGGTAAAATTATGACAGAGAAAATTTTGAATTTTGTAGAAGTTAAAAAAAATAACACAAATGGTGTCGATGGGCTTGGTGGGAGCTTCTTTACCGCCATCAGCCCCGACGGCAAATACCTCTATGCATCTGGGTATGATGACTCGGCGGTGGTGGTATTTGAGCGCAATCAAGAAACAGGCGAGTTGAGTTTTGTAGAAGTTCAAAAAGATGATACAAATGGCGTCGATGGGCTTGGCAGTGCTGAAGCCCTCGCTCTCAGCCCCGACGGCAAATACCTCTATGTTCCTGGATATGGTGACTCGGCGGTAGCGGTGTTTGAGCGCGATGAGCAAACAGGCCAGCTAAGTTTTGTAGAAGTTCAAAAAGATGATACCAATGGTGTCGATGGACTTGCTAATGCCACTTCTGTAACTGTCAGCCCCGATGGCAAATTCCTCTATGCTACTGGATATGGTGACTCGGCGGTAGCCGTATTTGAGCGTGATGAACTAACAGGCCAGCTAAGTTTTGTAGAAGCTCAAAAAGATGATACAAATGGTGTCGATGGACTTGCTGGTGCCCTCTTTGTAACTGTCAGCCCCGACGGCAAATTCCTCTATGCTGCTGGAGCTGATGAGTCGGCAGTATCGGTATTTGAGCGTGATGAACAAACAGGCCAGCTGAGTTTTGTAGAAGTTCAAAAAGATGATACAAATGGTGTCGATGGACTTGCTGCTGTCAACTCCGTAACTGTCAGCCCCGACGGGAAATTTCTCTATGCTGCTGGATTTGGGGACTCAGCGCTGGCGGTATTTGAGCGCGATGAACAAACAGGCAAGTTGACTTTTGTAGAAGTTCAAAAAGATGATATAAATGGCGTCGATGGACTTAATGCTGCCACCTCTGTAACTGTCAGCCCCGACGGTAAATATCTCTATGCATCTGGATTTGGGGACTCAGCGGTAGCGGTGTTTGAGCGCAATCAACAAACAGGCGAGTTGACTTTTCTAGAAGTTCAAAAAGATGATACCGATGGTGTCGATGGGCTTGCTGCTGTCACTTCTGTAACTCTCAGTCCCGACGGTAAATACCTCTATGCATCTGGATCTTATGATTCGGCGGTGGCGGTGTTTAGTGCGCCTTTCAACAATGCGCCAGAATTGGCAAATGAAATTCAAGATCAAGAAGCTACCGAAGATACTGTCTTTAACTTCATTGTTCCAGTTGACACCTTCAGCGATGTAGATGCTGAAGACATCCTGACTTACACTGCAACTCTGGCAAATGATGATTTACTACCGACTTGGTTGAACTTCAATCCTACTACCCTTACCTTCAGTGGCACTCCGACAAATAACGATGTGGGTAGTCTAGACATCAAAGTTATCGCTGAAGATATTGCTGGAGAGCAAGTCAGTGATGTATTTACACTTGCAGTTGCCCAAAAGAATTCTGCTCCGACAAATTTGATATTTACCGCTATCAGCGATGACGACGATGATGACGATGATGATGATGATGACGATGATGACGATAGTGGTAGTGGCGACGGAGATGATGATGACGATGATGATAAAAAAATCATTGGCTTCTTCACAACCACTGACGCAAACCAAGACGATGAACACACTTATAGCTTAGTGGTGGGTAATGGTGATACTGATAATGATGCATTCATCATTGAGGGAGATAGCCTCAAAATTAAATCTGATGTCACTAAATCTAGTTATAAAATCCGCGTCCGCACTACTGACCTTGGTGGGCTTTCTTTTGATAAGGAATTGGATGTTAATATTGATGGCTTTGGGTCTACAAATACCCAGATAACAACTATTTTCCAGATTGTTAATATTACTCAGAATATCTTTACCGTCAAAAGTAAAGTTAAGGGTGGCAAAGGAAAACTTTCCATTAAAATTAAAACCACGAGTTCTAAAGAAGTAAATGAACTGTGTGTATTTAATGTTGATGATGATGAAGGTAAGATTGACGGTATAGCCCCCGGTGCAGAAGGCTATGCAAAAGCTGCTCTTTTGCGTTCAAAGGTGATTTTCTGCTCCCTTGGCAATTCGCCTAATGGTTTTAATAGTGCCGACTTGACAAATGTATTAGAATTTGAGTCTAATACCAAACTGCGATTCTATACGATATCCAACAGTACTACTCAAGCTGTACTGTCTGGAAAAACATCTTTCTCAAGTGTCGTTTTTTCTTCAGCTACAAATAACAACACAGAAGAAGAAGGATTTTCTCTCAACTTCCAGAATTTGGTTGTGACAGTTCAAGCAACAAATCAACAGATAACTTTGGGTACGGGTTTGCAAGGGAAAAAGGAAGGACAACTGATTGATTTACGCAGTGTGAAACAATCAGTAAAAGCTGACTTTAAGGTTCACAGAGAAGCTGCATTCAACAACTGCGTCGGGTTCTATAAAATTGCTGATGAAAGTGGTGGGATTGACACAAATGGTGATGGTGTAGCAGATGTTCTTGTTGGACAAGCTGGTTACGCCGAAGCCGCCGTGCGTGCGCGTGTTACAGGCATGGATTTGACAGTGAGCAACCAAGGTACAGCCTCTTACAGCAGCATTTTTGGAGCTGATTCTCTGTTTGCACCATTTATTATTGTCGATGGTAAACCCGATGCGTTTCTTGATAGTAATGGCAATAATAATCCCAAGGTTTACTTTGCATTCTTAGGTGCGAACACAGGCAATACAGATCACATTCGTCTTTTGGGTAATAACACTTTTGGCTTTGAAGATTTGCCTTCAGGGGGCGACAAAGATTACAACGACATAATTGTGCAGATCAGTTTGACTGCCAATGCTGTGTAATACAGTAATCTGCTTTGATTTTTGAAATTACAGCAGATTTTAAGTTGGTGGAGTACAAAAATACCCCTCCCCAACCCTGCCCTTGCCAAGGCTGGGGTTGAGGAGGGGTTTACTCCATTTAATATTTTTCTTTCTCCCCCTGCCCCCTGCCTACACAGCGATAGGATATTTTTTTAGTTGGAAGTACCTTAGAGTGTGTAGAATTTTTTCAACAATCCAACTATCAAATAACAGCATCTATACAGAAATAAAGTTTTTATTGATACTTTTAACCTTGTGCCTTTTACTTTTTGGTGAGATAAAATTTCGGTAATTACATAGTAAACTTCCACAACTTCACCTACAACGACAATTGGGCTATTTTCTGGATAGCAATATTAAACTAGTAAATCTACTGAAGCCAGTTACTGTCTTTCCTTCATAAATTTAATAGTTGATTCCTCTACGGTACTTTTCCAGTTGATTCATATTGAACTTAACTGGAAAAAGGTCATGGGGAATTCTTTGACAATTAAGTATGGGTGCTGTTTGATGAGGAAAGCTGACTGTCTTTCCCCATTGACGATACTGTTGTTCCCTATATCAAAGAATTTGTAAAAAATAATTCAAAAATTTAAAGTTTTTTTATTACTAATTCTTAATTAGGGTATTTACTTAGGCAAGTATTTGTGATATTTTCGTGTTGACTATCATAACTTTAAATGCATCAAGCTAAGTTTTCCAAACACGTCTCGATGTATTGATTGAGTTATGAGTATCCATTTTGCATAGTTGCAATAGTAAATCCTGAATTAAAGTTTGTATAAATTATGTAACATTAACCGAGTAATAATCTCTCGTCAATCGATCAAAACTATCGTCATAATTCTCCAATCCAGAATGGCTGAATCCGTGAATTGATGAAACTTGAAGACCTCAACTTCATGATTTGCACAAAATTTAGCAGTTGTACTAGTCTTGATTTTCCAGCTATTCTGACTTCTAGCTTGAAAAAGGGAGTAGGAAATGGGTAGAGACGCCACTAATGGCGGCTGTAGGTGAAAGAAAATCTTTTTGATGTTTGGTTGTCTAATTTCCCTATGATTGACTGAGTTTAAGAATTATTACAAACTATGTTTGTTTTGAATAATCTAACAGTAATAACCGTGTATCTAAATGTAGGTTTGTAATTAGCAAATTCGTTATCTGTGGTATTAGGTGTTTATTTACACTGAATGCTACATGGTCAAGTTAGGAGTTAGAAGTGAGCCAGTGTCGTCTTAAATGCTTCTTCAAACGTCAAATTTTTAACCCCGTATGGGTTAAGAATTGTGTTAATTCTTCATCCCTAACTCGTAACTTGATGACTGATTTTTACCTTCTGATTTATTTGACATGACTTATATTAAGAACACTTTTCCCGAATTTCTCACTACCCTAGAAGGGTTCGATCGCTTACCGGATGAAGCGATCGCCAAGATATCCCAACAACTGCAAGCTTGGCGCTATCGGTTGGGTCAAAAACTCATTGGTAAAGAAAGTCTGCCGGAACACATCACCATCATTTATGAAGGACAAGTGCGGCTGTTGGGATACGAACCCCAGACGCAAATCCCCATCACCTTGAAATTACTGCAACCAGGGGAAATCATCGGCGAAATTGGTTTATTGCGCGATGTTCCTTGTGAAACTGCGATCGCCTCCACCGAAGTAGTATGTTTAACCTTGAGTGCAGCAGCATATTTTCAGCTTTTAGAAGCATACCCAGCTTTTGCCGAGGCTCGGAAAAACCGCAGTAATTTAGTCGAAGTTTTTGATATTCTCAGCTCATACTGGCAAAAGCAAGCGATCGCCACATTAAATCTCAAAGAATTAACACAAACAGCTTTACCAGAAGCAACAATCCAGTATCTCACCCCAGGCAAAACTCCATTCGATCAACTCGATAGCGAACGCGTTTGGTTTGTCAGTGGTGGGGGTACCGTGACGAATTTTGCCGTTGGCGATCGGCTAGAATCAGAGGACAACGACAAAATCCAAGTTGTCGGTCGAACTTCCGCACGTTTAGTAGGTCTAAGTCCCTCAACCCTGATCTTGCAAGATACTCGACCTCTTGAACTTGTAGTCAGCGACACCCAATCACATAGCCAAGATCCACTAGATATTCCCTACGCATCAGATCAAATAGTCTTACCACAAACAACCGATCAGACTTCAAAAAATTCGGCAAAAAACATAAAATACCCATTTTTTAGCGGGAAAGGAGAATTAAATACAGCCTTCGCCTGCTTCCAAATGCTTGCGAAACACTTAGAAATGCCGTTTCGTCGAGAGGTGGTTCGCCGCATTTTAAACGAGCAAATCAAACGCCAGGGTAATATTTCCTTTCCAGCAATTGCTTACCTAGCAGAGTTAATTGGACTCAAGGCGCAACTAGTAGATCTGCCAGTGGCCTCAGTGACGCGGATTCCCACACCAGCATTAATTCGCTATGCCGATAATTATGCCGTTTTATATGCAACCGACGCCAACACTATGGTTGTGGGTGTACCATCCCAAGGAATTGTCCGCTGCAAACCCGCTCAATTTATTGAACAATTAGATACCGACCCTGCCAACTTTCCGCCACAAGTTAGGGTATTACTGCTGACAGCTACCAAAGAAACACCCCAAGAACGTTTTGGTTTGCGGTGGTTTATCCCTTATTTGTCACGCTATCGCCGAGTACTAATAGAAGTATTTATCGCTTCCTTTTTCGTACAGTTAGCAGCATTAGCAAATCCCTTGGTAGTGCAGTTAATTATCGACAAAGTTATCACCCAAAATAGTATTGGGACTTTACATATTTTGGGGATTTTACTATTAGTAGTCGGGCTATTTGAAGCAGTGTTAACGACCTTACGAACCTACCTATTTGTCGATACGACAAATCGCATCGATATGGGTTTAGGTTCGGAAATTATTGACCACTTATTACGTCTACCACTACGTTATTTTGAAAAGCGACCGGTGGGTGAACTTTCTACTCGGATTAACGAACTAGAAAACATCCGCCAATTTCTCACAGGTACTGCTTTAACAGTGGGGTTAGATGCTCTGTTTTCCGTGGTTTATATCGGTGTGATGCTGATTTATAGTTGGCAACTCACCTTAGTAGGTTTAAGCACAATTCCCGTGTTTGTGATTATTACCCTAATAGCATCTCCCACCATTAGCAGACAATTACGCAGCAAAGCCGAACGCAACTCCGAAACTCAATCTTATTTAGTGGAGGTGATGTCAGGAATTCAAACAGTCAAAGCGCAGAATATCGAATTGCGATCGCGCTTTTCCTGGCAAGAGCGTTATGCTCGTTTTGTCGCCGCTGGTTTTAAAACAGTCGTTACTTCTACCCTTGCCAACTCTACCAGTAACTTCCTCAACAAACTCAGCAGCTTACTAGTTTTGTGGGTAGGAGCTTATTTAGTACTCCAACAAGAATTAACTTTAGGTGAATTAATCGCCTTCAGAATCATATCTGGTTACGTTACCAGCCCAATATTGCGCTTAGCTCAACTCTGGCAAAGCTTCCAAGAAACTGCCTTGTCCATAGAACGTTTGAGCGATATTGTTGATACACCAGAAGAAGCAGAAACAGACCGCTACAATATACCCTTACCGACAATTACCGGAGCAGTCAAATACGAAAATGTTTCCTTCCGATTTGGCACTACTGGCCCTCTACAACTTTCTAACGTCAACGTCGAATTTGCTCCCGGAAAATTTGTTGGCATTGTCGGGCAAAGTGGCTCTGGTAAAAGTACAATGATGAAATTATTGCTGAGACTTTATGAAACCGAGTCCGGCAGAATTTTGATTGATGGTTACGACATTGCCAAAGTAGAACTTTATTCACTGCGACGACAAATTGGTGTAGTTCCCCAAGAAACATTGTTGTTTGATGGCAGCGTTCAAGAAAATATTGCCTTGACAAATCCTGATGCAACAACCGAAGAAATTATCCAAGCAGCTCAGGTAGCCTGTGCCCACGAATTTATCATGAACTTGCCCAACGGTTACAACACACGGGTAGGAGAACGTGGTTCTGCACTTTCTGGTGGACAACGACAAAGAATTGCGATCGCCCGTTCTGTTTTACAACGACCAAAATTACTAGTTTTAGATGAAGCAACTAGCGCATTAGATTATCCCACAGAGCGGCAAATATGTCTCAACTTAGCCAGGGCATTCAAGGGTGATACAGTATTTTTTATTACCCACCGATTGAACACCGTCAGTAATGCAGACATCATCGTTGTCATGGATAACAGCAGGGTTATAGAACAAGGTAGCCATCAAGAATTAATGGCCGCTAAAGGTCATTATTACTACCTGTATCAGCAACAAGAAGTGAACTTATGAACACGAGTCACAATGGGCTACGCCCCGCTGCGCTAACAGAATTCACAATTCTGAATTCAGAAATCAGAATTCAGCAATAACCGTAGGGTGGACACCAGTATCGATAAACGTTGTCCACCCTACAAAAATTTCTTTTTCAATCCAAAATTCAAAATTCAAAATCCAAAATCACTATGACTCAACTTAATGGAAATCACACCAACGGCAATTATAAAAACGGAGCAAAACAAGATTCACGAGTTGTGACAAAACAACAAAAAGCTGCTCCAGAATCTTTAATTAGCTCAAATCCTCAAGAATTTGAGCAGTCCGTTATTTTGCGTCAATCTCCAATTTGGTCACGTACAATTATGGTGACCTTAATGGCCTTAGCCTGTTTTGGAATAGCTTGGACTTATTTTGCCAAAATTGAGCAGGTAGTACCAGCAACAGGGCAACTAAAACCGCAAGGAACAGTTAAAGAAGTTCAAGCCCCTGTAAGCGGAGTAGTGAAAGCGCTTTATGTGAAAGACGGACAAGAAGTTAAGCAAGGAGATTTGCTACTAACTTTTGATTCCATTGCCTCTGTTGCTGAATTAAATTCTTTGAATAAAATTCGTATTGCATTAACTAAAGAAAACCAAATTTATCGGCGACTGTTAGGAGCAAGCACTGGTACAACATCAGAACTATTATTTCTGCGTAGTAACTTGCCACCAGAAACTACTTTTTTGTTGAAAAATCGGGCAGCTTTAGTAGCAGAAAATGATTTGTTGCGGACTCAGTTAAGAAATTCCGGACAAGATTATGCATTGGGAATTGATGAACAACAACGTCTACAAGTTGCCAAGCAAGAATTAGATTCTCGTTCTTCCGCTGCACGGTTAGAAGTAGAAAAAACCAGGAAACAACTGACTCAAACTCAAGTTAAACTGGAAGATAGTAAATCAAGTTTAGCTATTCAACAAAGAATTTTAGATAAACTCAAAATTCTCTCAGAAGAAGGTGGCATTTCTCAGCTTCAGTATCTCAATCAACAACAAGAAGTACAAAACCGCACAGCAGAAGTAGCCCAATTAGGTGAAGAACTGAAACGTCTCCAATTCGATATTGAAAAAGGACAACAAGAGGTAAGCAATACAGTAGCTATCACTGACAAAAACGTTTTGGATAAAATAGGTGACAACAAAAAACGTATTGCCGAAATCGATAGCCAATTCATGAAAGTTATTCTAGATAACGAGCAACGTTTAGCAGATGTCAATAGTAAAATATCCCAAACAGAATTAAACGTAAGATATCAAGAACTCCGCGCACCGGTGTCCGGAACAGTTTTTGATTTGCAAGCCAAAAACCCTGGATTTGTAGCGAATCCAACAACAAAACTGATGCAAATTGTACCAAACGAAAACTATATAGGTGAAGTTTTCATCACAAACAAAGATATCGGTTTTGTGCGAAAAGGGATGAAAGTAGATGTCAGAATTGACTCCTTTCCTTACAGCGAATTTGGCGATATCAAAGGAGAAGTACTAGGAATAGCTTCAGACGCATTACCACCAGATCAAACACATCAGTTTTATCGATTTCCCGCTAAAGTATCTTTGGATAAACAATCCTTAGTTATTAAGGGTAAAACGGTTTCTTTACAGTCAGGTATGTCCATCAGTGCCAATATAAAAGTGCGGGAAGAACGAACTGTCTTGAGTCTATTCACTGAGTTATTTACCAAGCAAATTGATACTCTCAAAGAAGTACGTTAATTTACAGCAGAACTCAGAATTGGCTACGCCCCGCTGCGCTAACAGAATTCAGTAGTAGGGGCGTACAGATGTTGTTAGAAACATTAAAAAACTGGAGATTTCGTCATAATTATTTCCCTTGAAATATCAAATACGTCCCTCCTAAACCTTCCACAATGGTACGTGTATTAGCAATCATCATTTTTTGATAAGTATCTGCTTCGCCTCCAACTTCTCCAAGTCCCTCAGAATACAACTTCCTTTCAGAAATTTTCACATCAGCTTCTCTGGCTACCGATTGAATTAAATTAGGGTTAATTGCTACCTCAGGAAAAATAGTTGGCACTTTAGCCTGTTTAATATTTTTAGCCAAATTATTGACTCGTGCAGCTGTCAGTTTTTCTCTACTGCTAATACTTTCCATTCCCCCTGTTAATGAAATACGGTATGATTTAGCATAATAACCAAATGCATCAGAGGTGGTAAACAACTTGCGTTGTTTCTCAGGAATACTTGCAATTCTTGATTTAATCCAGGTATCTAGTTGAGTTAGTTCATTTGTGATTTTTTTGGTATTGCTGGTATAAACCTCTGCATTACTAGATGCTACTTTTTTGAGGTTACTATTAATTACTTCTACCATCTGCATCGCATTCTTAGCATTGTGCCAAACATGAGGATCGGTTACTGCTTTACCATCTTCCCGAAATTTTTGTGGCTTAGGTACTGCAACTTGGGCGATCGCTATTTTCGGTGCAGAATTTTTAGTTCCTTTAATTAATTTGAGCAGATTTGGTTCAAAATTATAACCAGTATAGAGAATCAGATTAGCTTGCTCAAGAGCTTTACGATCTTCCGGTTTTGGTTTATAAGTTTTGGGATTGGCAGTAGGGGAAATCAAACAGGTGAGGTTAACTGTATTCCCAGCAACTTGTCTGGTTAAGTCACAGAGTACACTTGTGGTTGCTACAACTTGGGGAAGATTTTCATTCACCTCGGCAGTAGTCTGAGTAAATGTAGTTCTTGCAGCTTGATTTTGGCACCCAACAAATCCAATCGTCAATCCAACAAGAATACCTCGTAATAAATTATTTCGTGGTGATTTATTTGACATCCTCATCTCCTACTGGATGCATAAAAAAAGATAATCATTATTATTCAAGAATTCAAAATTCAGCAAACAAGGTTTTTGCAGGTAAAATGTAGCCTCATGCGACGGGCTGTAAAACTGCTAAAGGTAAAAGCACCAAGATACGAGGCGATGCTAGGGTATCTCTTTGGTAGAAAATGTAGTGCAGTCTTTCACTATCTGCATCAAGCAACTATACCATTGTGGTGATGTGCCGTCAAAGTCGCAAATTGATTAAGGAGAGGAACATAGTGATGATGGGGCGTATCGATCATACGGGTTGATGGGAGCATACCAAGTCGTGAATCTAAGGCAATTGTAGCTGTGGTTTTGCGAGGCGTGGATATGTATTTGTTACAAAATTGGCAAATTTGCGATTTTTTAGTCATTAAATTATTGCAGCTACAACAGTGGGTAAGTCAAGGAGCAAGGCTAACTCAACTTCCTATGAATCGTTTACCTAAAACTGAATCTGCTTAGGGACTTCCAAGGAAAAAATATTCCATAGTAGGGTAGCACAGCTGTGCTACCGGAAAAATGTACAAATAATTTGGGATAATTTATTTTTTGGAAGTCCCTTAACTGACTACAGTTCACTTAGGCTCGAATCGAATACGTCCTACGAGCACGACAACCAAAATATTTTTCACAACCAGAGAATCTTATTGATATTTCCTACAATTGTTATTAAGCCAAGTATATTGTTTGAGAAACTTATGTTCGCTCATAATCTAAGGCAAACAAGATATTTACCCCACAAAATTGGATAATTATTCCTTTGTAATCCCTAACTACATAGAACAATTTATCAAATCTGATATTAGTCAAGATCAACAATGGTAATTATAGTCGTCATAATTAACACCTTTATTTCGTTGATACTACTGTATGGTGCTTGGCAAGTGTGGCAACTTAAGCAGCGACTAGCATGTATAGCAGATAGCTTAACCGCCTATGAAATTTGTACCCATGCAACACTGCATAAAGCACCTGAAAATATTTATCTGAGTCAGCAGAATATTTCTAACTTACGGCAGAGAAACCAAGCACTACAGATACAAATTCAACAAGTCCAGCAAATTATCAGTCTGATTTTGCTAGGGCGGCAAATCTGGCAGCGTTATTTTCTGAGACCACGGTTAACACCTGGGAAAACAACACTCACAAAATGAATTAATTAACAAAAGGTGACAATTGAGCAACTCCTGATCCAGAAATCAGAATTGACAGCAAAATTTTTAATTCTGATTTCTTAGAATAAAAGCAACATTTGTGGCTGATATTTTGTCAGGATAGTAACTACTAGACTGTGAGCGAAGCTTAGCTACCTTTAACAAGGGACTCAAGCCCCTTGTCTGCTGAATTGAGATGGTAGCTGGATTTGCACCATGCTGCACATAGATAAAATTGTTTAAGTCTTGCAAGGGGGGGAAACCCACCTAAAATGGGTCTAAGGAGAGAAACAATAAAATGTCTAATAATCGTTCTGGAATATTTGTTGGCGGTTTGATGCTGGGAGCGACCATCGGCGCTTTAGCCGGTTTACTTGCTGCTCCACGCACAGGGCGCGAAACGCGTAAAATTTTGCAAAAATCTGCCAATGCTATCCCAGACTTGGCAGAAGATATATCAACAAGTGTGCAAATCCAGGCAGATCGTCTTTCTGCCAGCGCATTGCGAAACTGGGATGAAACTTTAGATAGATTACGGGAAGCGATCGCCGCAGGTGTAGATGCTAGTCAGCGGGAAAGCCAAGTCTTGAACCGGCAAACATCTATTGAGGACTCAGATTCTCTTCCCCAGCAATTAGAACGCTTATAAATGATCTAACCGTGATTGAACCCCTGTTTTGGTTGGGACTTTCCTTACTGTTAGTCGCCACAAGCTTAACTGCGGTTTTAGTGGCGGCTATACCGGCTTTGCAGGAGTTAGCACGCGCTGCTCGCAGTGCAGAAAAGCTATTTGACACACTCTCACGAGAATTACCACCTACTCTAGATGCTATCCGCGTCACTGGTTTAGAAATTACTGACTTAACTGATGATGTCAGTCAAGGTGTAAAAAGTGCCAGTCAAGTTGTCAAACAAGTAGACCAAAGCCTTGATACTGCGAGAAAACAAGCTCAAAATCTGCAAGTAGGTACACGCAGCATAGTTGTTGGCGTCAAAGCAGCTTGGAGAAACTTCACGCGCCAAAAACCTGCGAGGCGAACAGGCGATCGCTTGCCAAGCAATGAAAAACCACCCCTAACGTTGCGAGAACGAGAAGTGCTCAGGCCAGAAAATCGTCGGAGTAAAGCAGAGGTATACCGCACTAATGACGGTTATAACGATGCCAGTAGCTGGGAAAACAATTTTGATGAGGAAGATTGAGCAACAAAAGGGCATAGAGCATTGCTTATCTTCTTTGTTGCAAGTGTCAAAAGGTACTATTTCATCAGCTTCAAAAAAAGCGATTTTTGTTTATGGATAAACTTTGGCACTGTATTCAGCAATTTGGGAAAACGGGTGAAGCATATTTTAATCAAGCCGTCTTTTTAGGAGAAATGTGCTTGTTCCCAAATTTCTGCCATGAACCAAGTACATACGAGGTTGTTTGCAAATTTGTAGATAGCGTGAATAGCCAATATAAATCTTGGGACAGTTCAATAGGGGATTTCTTTGTATTTGCAAAACCTAGCGGATATTGCAGTTTTGATAAAGGCTGCATTAGCACTCGTGATGTTGTCAATTTGTGTGATTTTGGCAAATATTTATATCCAGAGGCAGGAAATATACTGAATATACATTATTGGGTTCTAATGAGAATGATAATAAAAAAAACAACAAGAGACAATAAATAATGACTTACTAACACTCTTCCCATCTACGATTATCATTTTTTCAAAGATATTTTGAGTATTTTAACTGATTGACAAAACGCACTTTATATTAAATCACCACGAATGCCACTCGCAATCCCCACTCCTCAAAAACCCTTTGCTTTGATCCCTTAGATTAGAGTAAAGTAAACAAGTGTAAAGAAGTATCATTTTTCTAGTACTCTTTTAAAACAACTTGTTCACTTTTACCTTTGATATTTGTATAAAAACGTCCATGCAGTCTTGTTTTTGGCGACGAATCCTAGTATCTATTGCAGTATTTTTCCTGGCTGGGTCAATTTGGGTGATGCATTCTCCCCCAGCACTGGCTTATGACAATCCTGACTTACTTCCCAAGACGTTTACTCCAGTTGTAGACTTAGCTAAATCTCTTCCTGAACTACAGGAAGAAAAACTTGTCAAAGATTTAGAGCAGTTTGAAACCGATACGGGCTGGAAATTACGAGTATTGACTCAGTATGACCGCACTCCAGGTCGGGCAGTGATTAATTATTGGGGTTTAGACGATAAAAGTATTTTGCTAGTTGCTGACTCTCGCGGCGGTAACATCCTGAGCTTTAGTGTCGGTGATGCTGTTTATGAACTTTTGCCCCGGACTTTCTGGATAGAACTGCAAACCAGGTTTGGTAATTTGTACTTTGTACGCGAACAAGGCGAAGACCAAGCTATTCTCCAAGCCTTAGAATCTGTGAAAGGCTGTTTACTCAAAGGTGGTTGCAATGTTGTCCCCGGACTACCACGAGAGCAGTGGATTCTCACCTTGATTACTTCAGTTATTGGTGGGATAATTTGCGGATTTGCAGCTCAACCCCGTGAAAAAGGACAAGTTTTTGCTTGGCAATGGGCTTTAATTTTCTCTCCTTTGTGGGGAATCTTGTTTATTGCCTTTGGCATCGGGCCAGTAGTGACACGTACAAGCGACTGGTTACCCCTAGTTCGTAATATTTCTGGGTTTCTCATCGGCGTCCTAGTTGCTTATTTATCCCCTGTTTTCAGCAGGCCTTCTTCCAGTAATGAGTAAAGAGTGCTGAATTCTGAGTTCTGAATTCTGAATTCTGAATTCTCACTCCTAACTCCTAGCTCTCTTAAACTGATAAGCTGAAAGCTGATATTTGAGAAGCTCAACAAAAATGGAATGGCACGTAACTGATGCTCAAAGTTTAGCAATCATTGATAGTGAAATTGGCGATCATGTCTTTTCACCGGCAGAGTATGAGATTGTGCGTCGGGTAATCTACGCCACCGCTGACTTTGAGTATAAGTCTTTGATTTCCTTCTCTGAGCGTGCCTTGCAAGCTGGAGCAGCAGCATTAGCTGCCCGTAGCACGATTGTGGTAGATGTACCGATGGTACAAGTAGGTATTGCCTACGACATTCAAAATACTTTTGCCAATCCAGTGTATTGCAGTATGGAAGCTTTGACACGCCCTCAAAAAGAAAAAACGCGGGCTGCATGGGGAATAGAAACCCTCGCAAAGCGTTATCCAGAGGGGGTTTTTGTGGTTGGTCAAGCGCAAACAGCATTAACAGCATTGGTGGATTTAATTGAAGCTGAGGAAATTAGACCCGCTTTAATAATTGCGACTCCAGTGGGATTTATAAATCTCGATCAAGCTAAAGGGCGTTTACAAGACTCTCTAGTTCCTCACATTACAATAGAAAGTCGCAAAGGTAATGCAGTTGTAGCAGCTGCGATTGTTGATGGATTGGTCGATTTGGCTTGGCAAGCCTATGGGCAAGATGGCAATAGAGGAAGCTAGGAAAGTTCGCTGTGTGCTATTCTGTATCCAAAAGAGTATTCATAATTAGTGAATATCCTGATATTTTTATTGAATAGCCTCGAGTAAGGAGCCTACTATTGTGGTAATTGAAGGTTTTAGTCTAAGCGCATATATTGCTATCCCTGTAGTTTTAAGTCTTTTGCTTGAGGGAGACAACATAAAAGTATCTGTAGTTAAAAATGTTCGTCAGGTATCTACTCAACAGGAAACAATAGCACCCAGCCGCCAATTAATCAGTACTAAACCGACTGCAAAAACATACTATGTTAGTGGTACTGGGAATGACAAAAATAATGGACTTTCTACTTCATCTGCCTTTAGGACTATTCAAAAGGCAGCCAACCTGACTAACCCTGGTGACACAGTATTGATTATGAACGGAGTATACAAAAACGCACCCAAAGCCGGGTCTGTAGTAAGTATTAAACGTTCTGGAACTGCAAATGCATGGATTAAATTTAAAGCATATCCTGGACATTTCCCAAAAATTCAACACAATACATGGAACGGTATTTCGATTTCAGATAAAGCTTCATATATCGAGATCAACGGTCTTGAAGTAATGGGGAACAATGCTAATGTAACCCTTGACTATGCAATAAGTGAAAAAAATAATAAACTAAACCCACTAACGAATGGAAATTGCATCAACGTAGATGGACGAGTAAATGGTCATACTCACCATATACGTATTGTCAATAATAAGGTACATGGGTGTGGAGGAGGAGGCATCTCAGTTATTCAATCAGACTATGTGACAGTGGATAATAACGTGGTATTCGATAATAGCTGGTATAACGTCTATGGTTGCAGCGGTATTTCGATGTTGACTAATTGGAACTTTGATAATTACCGGGGATATAAAATGTTCGTAACGAACAACAAGACCTATAACAATCGACAGTATATTCCTTGGATTCAGACTGGAACTATCACGGACGGAAATGGCATTATTATCGATAGTACACATAATCAGGACACCCCAAAATTAGGTCCATATAAAGGACGTACTTTAGTTAAAAACAATCTGACATTTCACAATGGTGGTTCAGGTATTCATGCATTTTATAGCGATCATGTTGATATTTTCAATAACACGGCTTTTTTAAATAATCAGAGTCCAGAACTTAAAGGTGGACAAATATTTGCTCATACGTCATCTGATGTCAAAATTTTAAATAACATTCTTTATGCTTTTCCTGGCAAAAATGTTAACAGTAACACTAAAAACGAAAATGTTATTTATGATTACAATATATACTTAAATACTTCCTCTGTAAGTGTTAAAGGACCTCATGATATTGTTGCAGATGCAGAGTTTGTCAGGGAACATCCAACGTTGAAAAAAATAGCTGGTGATTGGAAATCACAGCTATATAAACAAAGTCGAGATCTACCGAATTCCATAAAAATTGAGTCGGTAAGTTTTGTTTGTCAACCAGTGACTTATACTCTCAAAGGAAAACTCATCAAGGTTGGATGTTCGCGTTAGTGAAAGTTGTTGACTTTTGCTTGCAGAGATTGAAGGGACTTGCATAAATCAAAAATAAAGAACCCCACCCCGCATTTGAGTAAAGCAAACGCTCCCCTCCCGAAGAACCTACGGTGTACACACAAGTCGTGAAATTCCACCTGACACTTGGTTTCGTCCTCTAGCAATAGGATTGTGCTCCCGCTCCCAAAGCCTGGGAGCAGCAAGGAGGAACCACGTTCGCGGAGCGTGTCGTAGACAAGCAATCGCTTTAACCACGGGATTATGTGATTACTTCGCTCCGTTATCACTGCGCTCGTAATGACCATTTTTGGGGTCTATAACGCCTGAAACCCTTTCAGATAGTACTTGTGTGTACACCGTAGCCCGAAGAACGGGGAGGGGTGTTAGGGACTTTTGCAAGAGACTTCATGAACACAGTGAGCGCAAAGCGCACGCTACGCGAGCACAAGAAAGGAATGAAAATATCTCTTTCCCCGGATTTCTCACCACATCTCTCAAAACCTTGAGCAGGGGAGCAGGGGAGCAGGGGAGAAGTTGCAGTAAGTTTTTCCCTTCTGCCCCTCTGATCTCAAGCTTGTGAGAAACGCGGGTTTCCCAGTCCCCAATCCCCAATCCCCAGTCCCCAGTCCCCAGTCCCTATTTTCAAGTTAGGTCTATTCTCAATCACTCCTCTACTCTACGCCGACGCCGACGCGGCCTTCTTTCCTCTTGAGCTTCACGCAAGCGACGGCCGACTTCGTTAAAAAAATCGCGCCGCAGGTAAGGATAATCACTAACCCACAGTTCGCGGCTGGGAATGTATATATCAGTGAATTCTTCAATGCTGCTTAAATCCGGGCGATTTGACATCACTACTGTTTCTGCTATTTGACCACGAGCGATCGCTTTGTGGCTAGGACGTAGGGGCGCGTCAAATTCAATACTAAATCCTGTGTCGTCACCCACCTCTAAATTAATCCGTTTTTCTCGGTTTTCTACAATTACCAATTCACCCTTGCTATTAACAGTTTCCTGCTTCCCAACTAACTGGTCTGTAATCCACCAATCCAGGATTCGGCCACGAAAAAAGCCGCTGTATTTGTAACGGCGGCATTTTACATTCCGCATACTTGCTTGAAACACTGGATACCATAGCCAAAAAAAAGCGCTAACTACCCCCAGCACAAATATTATTGGACCAAACTCCAGCCTGAACAAGGCTTTCACAAGCAGAATTACAACTAACGAAACTACAGAAATTAACAGGCGTTGCAAAAAATTTGCAAACTTTCCCCAGTAGTACTTGTACTGAAGACCAGTGGCAATTAAGGGGACAATTTGTTCAAATTTCTGGCGAGTCAGTGGTACTAACATGAATGCTGAGTAGTAAGTTTAACAAAAAAAGAATAAAGACGTCAGTCATCAGAAAAAGAAATTGAACTTCTGACTTCTGACTCCTGAATTCTGAATTCTCTTTTAAAGTATTTTTTCTAATCCATATACTAACGACTTTAGCGCTAAGACTTTGCGAATGGCTAATAGGACTCCTGGCATATAGCAAGCGCGATCGCTCGTATCATGTCGTAAAGTATAAATCTGTCCCGGTGCGCCAAAAATAACTTCCTGATGGGCAACCAATCCCGGCAAGCGTACACTATGAATTCTAATGCCTTCCTCTGCTTGGCTCCCCCTAGCTCCTGGTAATTTCTCAGTTTCTTCCACTAAGGGCGGGTTAAAAGTTTTACCTAATTCTCCTAATAACTGCGCCGTTTGAATAGCAGTACCGCTGGGAGCATCAGCTTTTTGATTGTGATGCAGTTCGATAATTTCTACGTGGTCAAAATATTGAGAGGCAGCGACTGCGGCTTGTTGCAGCAGCACCATACCAATGGAAAAGTTAGGAATAATTAGACAACCAGTGCTAGCTTTTTCGGCAAAGTCACCTAAGTCTTGAATTTGTTCTGGACTTAATCCAGTGGTGCCGACTACAGGACGAATACCATAGGCGATCGCACTACGAATATTGTCATAAACTGAATCTGGATGGGTAAAGTCTACGATCACCCCTGGGGGTCCTTGTCTATCTCCAGCCACATAACCCAACATCGGTTCTAATTGATTAGTAATCGGCACTTCCAAAGGTTCGCTTAAACCCGCCAATTCTCCAGCATCTTTATCTTGATGTTCCGGACTGCTGTCAATTGCACCCACTAGGTTCAAATCTGGTGCTTGCGCCACCGCCTTAACTACTTCACGACCCATTTTACCAGCAGCACCGTTGACAATAACCGGGATAGGAGCTTGATTCGTCATATGTTGAGAAATACTTTTTGAGTCAACAAAGGAATTGTAAAGACTTTTGCGATGTAAAAATACTATAGGACTAGTATTTGATTTTTGAAATATTACGTAGGGTGCGTTAGCGGAGCGTAACGCACCAAAAGCTTGAGATGGTGCGTTACGGCTTACGCCTAACACACCCTACAAATACTTAGATTTTTTCAGAAATCAAATATGATTCCTATAGTCCCCAGTTCCTAGCTGCTTTTTCATGGATGACGCTAAAAATTTTTTCATAGGCATCGCCTTGGTAAGTAGCTCTATGTAGAACTATTAACCTTTTTTGTCAAGTTTAGTTGACTCACTGTAATAATATTTGTTATATTTATTTACATAGGTTAACAAAGCAGCAAAGCAAGCCATCTAGCTAAGGTTGCACCCTATATATTACCTTTCTAGTTTTGGCTGCCTTGGATGTTAGCTAAAAAATAGACTTCGGTATCGGTATATCTCATCGACATTTGGACTTCTCCCATTTACCTCGGCTATCAAGTCGGGGTTTTTTGTGTTTTTAATTAGTCCTGCCCATCTTATGCTTTATCCGAAGCGTGCCGCTTGGTGGGAGAATAAAAACGAGAAATGATGCAAGTCTTGTATTGCCTCCAGCCCAAAGGAATCTGTATAAATGTGGAAACGAATTGTATTAATTTTACTATTGGTGTTGAGCTTCAGCCTGAGTAATTCTGGTGTAGCAGTTGCAGGTGGACTCAAAAGCTTTGTAGACACCAATGATGGCTATCAGTTTTTATATCCTAATGGCTGGCTGCAAGTTAAAGTTGCCAACGGCCCAGATGTGGTTTTTCACGATTTAATCGAGGTAACCGAAAATGTTTCTGTAGTGATTAGCCCGGTTCCAGAAAATAAAACCTTAGCAGAATTGGGAACTCCAACAGAAGTAGGATACAAACTGGGAAAAGCAGCTCTAGCACCTGCTAATTCTGGTCGTTCAGCTGAATTAATTAATGCCGCGCAGCAAGAAGTAGACGGTAAAACGTACTACCTTTTGGAGTATGAAGTTAAACTCCCCAATCAACAGCAACGACACAACATCGCCAGCGTCGCTGTTAGCCGTGGTAAACTTTTTACTTTCAACGCCTCAATTTCTGAAAAACGCTGGCCAAAAGTTAAAGAAACAATTGATGAAGTTGTAAATTCTTTTTCTGTTTATTAATTGGGAGTGGGGAATTAGGAGTTAGGAGTTAGGAGTTAAGAGTTAAAAGTTATTCTCCCCCTGCCTCCCCTGCCTCCCCTGCCTCCCATGCCTCCCCATCTCCCTCATCCCCCTCATCTCGTGCTTTTGTATGAGCATTCCACCTTTCGTACTGGCCTCAGCTTCTCCAGCGCGGCGGCGCTTGCTGCAAACTGTTGGTATTGAACCGATAGTTCGACCTAGTGACTTTGATGAGTCGCAAATTCAATTAAGTGAACCTGAACAATTGGTCAAAACTCTTGCCCAGTACAAAGCCCAAACTGTAGCCCCGCAGTTTGAATCAGGTCTGATTATGGGTTGTGATTCGGTTTTGTCTGTCAATAGTGAGATTCATGGCAAACCAGTAGACGCTAGTGAAGCGATCGCCCGTTGGGAGATAATGCAAGGTAGCTTTGGCGACTTATACACAGGTCACGCCTTGATAGACCTTGAACAAAATCGCACTTTAGTCAAGTTTCAAGTTACAAGAGTTTACTTTGCTCCAATGAACAACAAGGCAATTGAAGCTTATGTGGCTACGGGTGAACCCCTCAAGTGTGCTGGAGCCTTTGCCCTTGAAGGTTTTGGTAGCTTGTTCGTCGAAAAAATTGAAGGCTGTCACAGCAATGTAATTGGACTGAGTTTACCCTTGCTGCGGCAGATGTTAGCAGAACTGGGATACGATGTTACGGATTTTTGGCAATAGTGTCATTTGTCCTTTGTTATATCTTACACCTCTATTTTCACATCAAAAAAGCTCCATTGTTAATGAAGCATTCCAGCTGGAAGATATGAAAAAGATTAAATCGGGTATCAGTGATATTTAATTCTTCTCCATATCTTTTAGATTGTGGTCAGGACGCTACTAATCTCTTAAATTTTTAGTAGGCATCGGTTGGATACAATAATATTGCCAAGCCTATTAACACTGGAAGTAAGCCACCTTTAACATTAATTTCTTCTTCAGACAGTTCTCGAATGTAGTTTTCTGAATCCGATAACAGAGCAGAATTATTTCGATGTAAGTCAGAAATTGTCAGTTTAGCCATTTCGATGTATCCTTTGATTTGAATTTAATTGTTACCAAAATAAAATCTAGTTTCATATTTTTGTCTTACCCTTAACCAATGGGCTAATCTAAAATTATTTCTGTAACTTAGACTACAAAATAAACAATACTTGTGAAAAGCAACTGTCTTATAACTTTACGTTCGCTGGTGCAAGTCTTTGCTTAATATTGCAAGCTATAACTGTGAGGCACGCCAGGTTGTAGACTGGCTACTAGATCGCATTCCCCACTAGAATATGTCATTTACTTCTATGCCCTCGCTGCGTGAGCAACAACATCCCCTAATTCGTCAGCTAGCTGATTGCATTGAGGCAGCTTGGCATCAGCACCTGGACCTATCGCCCTACCATTTGCCTGCTGAGTTGGGGTATGTGGAAGGTAGACTAGAAGGGGAAAAACTGACCATTGAAAACCGTTGCTATCAAACGCCTCAGTTCCGGAAAATGCACTTGGAACTAGCAAAAATCGGAAATATGCTCGATATTTTGCATTGCGTCATGTTTCCCCGTCCAGAATACAACCTGCCGATGTTTGGTTGTGATTTAGTGGGGGGTAGAGGTCAAATTAGCGCGGCGATCGCAGATCTTTCTCCCATACACTTAGAACGTACCTTACCAGAATCTTATACTGCTGAACTCACACAGCTAACAGTGCTGAACTTTTCCCAACCGCGCGAATTACCTGAATGGGGAAATATTTTTTCAGATTATTGCATCTTTGTGCGCCCCAGTTCCCCAGAAGAAGAAACAATGTTTCTCTCTCGTGTCCAAGACTTTTTAGAAATTCATTGTACCCAAGCGATCGCCTCACATCCTGTTTCACTCGAACAAGTCACACAAAATCTCGCCGGACAACACAACTACTGCACTAAACAGCAGCAAAACGACAAAACCCGCCGCGTACTAGAAAAAGCCTTTGGCCCAGCTTGGGCAGAACATTACATGACCACAGTTCTATTCGACCTTCCACAGGAGATTTCCAAATAAAAAATCTCCGATTGCCCAAAGACGCAGGGGAGCAGAGGGGTAGAGGGGGAAATTCCTAACTCCTAACTCCGAGATTTCCAAATAAAAAATCTCCGATCGCCCAAAGACGCAGGGGAGTAGAGGAGCAGAGGGGCAGAGGGGGAAATTCCTAACTCCTAACTTCTAACTCCTAACTCCTAACTCTTAACTCCTCACTCCCAATGCCCCGATTCCCCCATCTGTAGGTTCTGTTACGTTTTCCGGTAACTGATAAATGTAGAATTCATTCAACGAGAGTTTGATGGAGTCCCAAAATAGCAGCAGGGAGATTAGTAAAACCAATTAGCTTTAACTAGGTTACAGATAATGACGCGGGGACACAGTGACACAGTGACGCGGAGAATAATGTGTAGCAAAATTTTTGAGAATTGGTATCAGGTCTTTGAAACAAATGATTTTTGATCTTGTTTTTCAATTTGGTGAATAACTGTAGCCTCCGCTAATTAAGCGTAAAAATTCAGAATTCAGAATCCAGAATCAATAATGCTTGGATGCCCAAGCTTGATAATTTGCACAAAATCAAGCAGGTATACAACGATTGATTTTCCAAATATTCTGACTTCTGAGTTAGAGAATTCTCTTATTAGTAAACAGTTACTATTATTCACTGATTACTTGACGTTAATAACTTTAGGAATTACACATCTAGTACGAAATGTAGGGGCAATTCATGAATTGCCCCTACGGTAAATCAAGGCTTTTACGTAATTTTTACGTAAGTCTTAAACTTTATCTTTGCGGTAGTGAATCTACTATTACAGTACCGCATCATAGCAGTTTTAGATTTTCAGTAGAGAGGCGATATCTCGTGTCTCTATATCTGAATGCCCCATTAATTGATTCAGAATTCAGAATTCTTCTTCAAATAGCCAGCTACAAGAAGGCATCATTTTGCAAAGCTTTAGTGTGAGTGTTGAGTGTCGATCGCGCAATGGATTTTAAGCCATAGCCATTGTTTATCCTAAGCAGCTGGCTATTGATTAAAAACCCTTTTTTACTTACATCAGCACAATTCAGATAAACGGGCAACATACTATGTTAAGGGTGACTGAGAAGCCAAAGCGAACTGAACAGACATTTAATCCTGAACAACCTAAAATTTGGTGGGGTATCGCTGTAGCGGTGCCAATAGTAATTGCTGCTGGGGTACTAGGTACAGCTAAAATCGAGCAGCTAAAAAAACTCACTGTATCTGCACCCGTAATGCCATCTAGCAATAGCGTTAGTGCTGTGGGGCGTTTGGAACCGCGAGGCGAAGTTGTTAAATTGTCTGCGCCATCCTCAGGATTAGCACCATCGTCACGAATTCAGCAACTGCTAGTCAGAGAAGGTGAAAAAGTCAGACAAGGCCAAATTCTGGCAATTTTGGACAACCGCGATACTCAAATAGCCGCACTAGAAGAAGCAAAAGCCAAAGTCCAAGAAGCCCGTGCTAATTTAGCCCAAGTCAGAGCCGGATCTCCAAGAGATATTCAAGCCCAAAGAGCGGTTATTGCTCGCCTACAAGCGCAGTTACTTGGGGAAAAAGATGCTCAGCAAGCAAGTATCACTAGAATTGCAGCTCAGTTGAGTGGAGAAAAACTCGTCCAACAAGCAACTGTAAATCGCCTAGAAGCTGAACTTAGCGGGCAAAGAGAGGCTCTCAGAGCAACAGTTACACGTATCCAAGCCGAACAGCGCAATGCTCAAGTGGATGCTGGACGGTATGATTTTTTATACCGAGAAGGTGCGATTTCTCAGCAGGAACGGGATAGAAGACGCCTGAGTGCGGTTACAGCTAATCAGCAGGTTGCTGAAAGTCAAGCTACCCTGAAGCAGACATTGGCAACTCTACGACAGCAACTTGCTGAAGCGAGAGCTAATCAAATACAAAATTTAGCAACTTTGCAACAGCAGCTAATTGAAGCCAAAGTTAACCGTGACAAAACTGTAGCAACTTTGCAAAGACAAATTGAAGAAGAAAAAGCCAAACTCAGCAGACTTTTGGACGTTAGTCCTACTGATATGCAAGTAGCCCTGGCCCAAGTTAGTAATGCGATCGCCAATGTTAGAAAAGCTGAAGCAGAACTAAAATTAAGCTACGTTCAAGCGCCAATCGCTGGAGAAATTTTAAAAATTTATACCAAATCAGGTGAAGCCATAGGTGCAAATGGCATTGCTGAACTTGGGCAAACTAGTCAAATGTTTGTAGTTGCTGAAGTCGCTGAAGATAGTATTAGTAAAGTGCGTCTCGGTCAAAACGCTACTATCACTAGCGATAATGGAGCATTTAGTGGCGAATTCCAAGGAACTGTCACTGAAATTGGCAGAAAAATTGGCAAAAAAGATGTATTGAATACAGATCCAGCAGCAGATGTAGATGCCAGAGTCATAGAAGTTAAAATTGCTCTGTCTCCAGAAGATAGTCTGAAAGTTTCTGGTTTAACTTATGCGAAAGTTCTTGTGGAAATTAATAAGTAATTCGTGAGAAAATCATAGTTAATAATGAGTAAAAAAATACCTCTGTCGTGGCTACAACTAACAAGAGAAAAAACTCGCCTAGCTGTGGCTTTGGCAGGGATTGCTTTTGCTGATATTTTGATGTTTATGCAACTCGGATTTCGGGATGCTTTGTATTATAGTAACGTTCGATTTCATAACAGCTTGCAGGGTGATATTGTTTTAATTAACAGTCAATCTAGCGCTGTTTTGGCAATGCGAAGCTTTTCTCAGCGACGATTATATAAAGCTTTAGAGTTGCCAACAGTACAATCAGTACATCCTATATATTTAGATTATACAACCTGGAAAAATCCTGTAACAGGTCGCCCTCGTAGTATCTTGGTATTTGGTATGAACCCAGAAACTAACCTGGTAAACTTGCCTGGAGTTCCGGAAAATTTAGAAAAACTTAAACTACCAGATGTAGTTTTATTTGACCGTTCTTCTAGGGTCGAATATGGGCCGATTGCTGCTGATTATGACCAAGGAAAAACCGTTACAGCAGAAGTAAGAAGGCGGCGAATTAAAGTAGTAGGACTATTTACATTAGGTGCATCATTTGGCGCAGACGGTAACTTAGTTACCAGCGATGTTAACTTTCTGCGGATATTCAATACTCGTCAGAAAGGATTAATTGATATTGGGTTAATTAGATTGAAACCCGGAGCCAATGCTAATGCTGTTGCTGAGGATTTAAAGAAGTATATACCTAAAGAGATAAATGTTTTAACTAAACAACAATTTATTGACTTTGAGCGAAATTACTGGGCAAGTAGTACAGCTATCGGGTTTATTTTTACACTCGGAACTATCATGGGTTTTATTGTCGGAACTGTAATTGTTTATCAAATCCTTTATACAGAAGTTTCAGATCACTTAGCTGAATACGCTACCCTGAAAGCCATAGGCTATACACAGAAATATTTATTGACAGTCATTCTGCAAGAGGCTTTTCTGCTCGCAGTTTTAGGATATTTACCCGGCATAACTTTTGCTTTATTTATGTATCAAAGCGCAAGGAGTGCAACACTTTTACCAGTATTCATGAGTTTTGATCGCGCGATAAATGTGTTATTTTTGACCATAATCATGTGCTTTGTTTCTGGCGCGATCGCAGTCCGAAAATTACGCTCTGCCGATCCAGCAGATATATTTTGAAGAAGAACTCAGAATCAATTAGTGGCGGCTCTCAATCCCCCACTCTGTTACAAGCAGTTCCGTCTCGGAACTGCTAAATCCTAACTAACAAATTTATGAAGAGACAAGAACCTGTAATTGCCATTAGAAATCTCAATCATTACTATGGCAAAGGCGCACTGAAAAAACAAATTTTATTTGACATCAACCTAGAAATTTATTCTGGTGAAATTGTAATTATGACCGGGCCATCGGGTTCAGGTAAAACAACATTACTGAGCTTGATTGGTGGTTTGCGGTCTGTACAAGAGGGAAGTTTGAAATTTTTGGGTGAAGAACTCTTTGGTGTCAGTCAAAACAAACTGGTGCAGATGCGACGTAGCATTGGCTATATTTTCCAAGCTCACAATTTGCTGGGGTTCTTGACGGCCAGGCAAAACGTACAAATGGCAGTAGAATTAAACGATCGCATTTCTCAAGCAGAAGCAGTAGCTAAATCAGAAATGATGCTGCGGGCTGTTGGTTTAGAAGAAAGAGTTAATTATTACCCAGACAATCTTTCTGGAGGTCAAAAACAAAGAATTGCGATCGCCCGCGCCTTAGTGAATCGTCCTCCCCTAGTGCTAGCTGACGAACCAACAGCCGCATTAGACAAACAATCAGGACGCGATGTCGTAGAAATAATGCAGAGCCTAGCTAAAAATCAGGGAACTACTATCTTGTTAGTTACACACGACAACCGCATTTTAGACATCGCCGATCGCATTATAGAAATGGAAGATGGCCTGTTAACCCGTAATTCCTCAAATACAGTGATTCAGTCATAATTTTGATGTCATTTGTCTTTTGTCGTTTGTCATTTGTCCTTCGTTCTTTGACCAATGACCAATGACTAATGACCAATGACTAATGACCAATGACTAATGACCAATGACCAATGACCAATAACAATTACTATTTAGCCGAACCTGATTTTTTCATTCCAGGTTGATTTGGTGGAGTTGGAGCATTCGGTTGGCGGCTAGTGCGAAAAGTCACATTCACGCCTTCATTTGATTGCTCCAGCACCAGTAAAGGCGTAGGCTTAGCCTTTTGATCCCAATGCATACTCGCAATCCGACCTTGAATTGTTGGTTGCCAACTATCTTCATCATCTATAGGACTTAAATAAGTTTCTATACAATCAATAATTTGGCTAATAGTTGCGGAAGTTGCTTGCGTCGGTAACTTCATTAACCGGACTTGGATACGAAACAGTACACGCTTAGCAGGGTTTGGGGGAGTACCAGTTTCATACTCTACATCAAAAGTTTCATCCACTTGACGACCAGCACTATTAGCAATTCCAACCGATCCTTGTTGGGCTTGATTTGGACGCAGCGCTTGAGAAATTTTATCTTTGACCTTAATCTTTACTTGATTAAGAATCGCAAAGTGAAACACCTCCTCTGACATCCGCATTCGCAGATAATCTAGGTTAAAATCCCGTGAGTTCACCAAATCGGGATTAGTTTCCATTTTGCGAATTGTTTCCAGGGCTAGCTTAAATTTTTTTTCTAATTCTCGCGCCCGGAATTGTTCAAACTTAAGTTTTTTCTCCAGTTGATTCATCTGGAGTTTACCATAGACAATCAAAGCAATCACCACTAAAGCCAGTCCTCCAGACGTTATCACCAAGAATGGTGGTATTTGAGGATTACTTGCTGGCACTTCCTGGGATGCCTTTTTAGTCTTTGTCCCGGAGGATTGGGCAAGAAACATCGAAGTAGGCATGGTTGTGAAACTGAAAAACTTGACTCCTGAACTTTAGGATGCCCAAATTTTCAACGCCATCTTGCTGTATTATTAATACTTTTTACTAAGCGATCGGGGACTGGGGATTGGGGACTGGGGAGATGAGGGGGATGAGGGGGATGAGGAAGTGTGGGGAGATTGTAAAAAAGCTTTTCACCCATGCTCAATGCCCAATGCCCAATGCCCAATGCCCAGTCCCCAGTCCCTAGTACCCAATCCCCAATCCCATATGCCAAAACATTTAAGCCTTACTGCCTTGAGCAATATTCGTCTCGTTGCCACAGATATGGATGGCACCCTGACTAGACGAGGAAAATTTACTCCCGCACTGCTGCAAGCTTTAGAGGATTTAGCAGCAGCTAACATTAAGGTACTGATTGTCACGGGACGTTCTGCTGGGTGGGTGAGTGGATTAAGTAGCTTGATGCCAGTGGCAGGTGCTATGGCAGAAAATGGCGGTTTGTATTTTCCGCCTGGAAACCAGAAACCAGTGGTCTTAACATCCATTCCCGATTTAGCTAAGCATCGCCAGCACTTGGCTATAACTTTTGAAAAGTTACAAACTCAATTTCCCCAAATTCAGGAATCTGTTGATAATCGCTTTCGCATCACCGATTGGACTTTTGACGTGGCTGCTTTAAGTCAAGATGAACTACAAACCCTAGATTATCTCTGTCAACAAATGGGTTGGGGATTTACCTACAGTAACGTCCAGTGTCACATTAAACCCCAAGGCCAAGATAAAGCCGTGGGATTGTTGCAGGTATTACGCGAATACTTGCCTGATTACTCACCAGAAGAAATTGTCACCGTAGGCGATAGTCCCAATGATGAAAGTTTATTCGATCGCCGTTATTTTCCTATTTCTGTAGGCGTGGCAAATGTCCTCGAATATGCAGATAAATTACAACATCAGCCTGTTTACATTACCACTGCTGCCGAAGGCGAAGGATTTTGCGAATTATCTAGTTACATTTTCCAAAGCTTCCACATCCCAAATTAGCGAGAATTCAGGCTTGCTCTACAATAATCTTGTAGCACTGATTTTACAACCATGACTGCGACTCTACCTGTTAATGTCGAATCAGAAATCTTCTACCCCAGTGCTGATGGTCAACCAGTGGCAGAAACCTACGACCACCTTTATGCTTTATTAACTACCTTAGAAGTACTCAAACAGTATTTGGCAGACCGTCAGGCAACAGTATTAGCCAATCAATTTCTTTACTATGCACAGGGTTTTCCCAAGTTACGGGTAGCCCCAGACGTGATGGTGATTTTTGATGTTGCACCAGGTGGTAGGGACAACTATAAAATTTGGGAAGAGGGTCAAGTCCCAACAGTAATTTTTGAAATGACATCCTTTGGTACTAAAGGACAGGACGAAATTTTCAAAAAGACCCTGTATGAGCAGCTGGGTGTTAAAGAATACTGGCTATTTGACCCGAAAACCGAGTGGGTAGAACAACAGTTACGCGGCTATCGGCTGCGGGGAGAAATCTACGAACCTATAGAGGATGGACGCAGTGAACCCCTACAACTGCGTTTAGCGATCGAAGGAAAGCTAATTGCGTTTTATCGAGAGGACACAGGGGAAAAATTATTAATTGCCGATGAATTGATAGAAGCTTTACGGCAGGAAGTTTTAGCAAGGCAACAGGCAGAACAACGTGCAGAACAAGCGCAATTGGAAATAGAAAAGCTAAAGGCAAAGTTGCGATCGCTCAACATAGACCCTGATAGCATTGAGTAAATTTTTTTGTACCTTATAATTACGTTAGCGCAGCGGGGCGTAGCCCATTACGAATTACGAATTATTATCAAGTCAAATTTATTACTTTAGACATATTACAATAGGTGGATGTCTAACGGGTTGCAATCTATCTCCCAGAGAGGCTAAGAGACTAACAGATATTTCAAAAAAACAGGTTAGCCTTTGATTTCCAACTTCCACGAGAAAGTACACAGCCAAATATAGTACTCTTACTTGATTTTTGAAAAAACTTGCCTTCAACTCAAAAGCTGATTCCCCATTCCCTACTCCCTGCCCACACAAATAAGTTCAAAAATCAAAGCGGATCGCTATATAGAGTCAATAATTTACCTTTAAATATTGAGGTATAAAATCATGCAAGAAATTGAGAGATTCTTTGGTAACTTATTCAGTAGCATACTCAACCGCTTTAAATATTCTGCAATGGACGCTACTGAGCGAAAAATCAAAGAAACCGTCGATCAACAGGTTGAACAACATCGACAAAGATCCAAGCCTAAGGATCAAGAAGACCGCCAGTAGAAAAATCTTTCGGTGGGAAATTTAAATCGGGGAATACTGGTAACTATTAATACTATTAAAGTAACCAGTAATACCGTTGACGAAAATCTTTACAACATATTTATCGACTGTAGGGGCGTACAACTGTACGCTCCTACATTTGTATATGTATTAAATATTTGTTACCACAGAAGGGCGTGGCGATCGCTTATCATCCACGCGATCGCTTTGCCACAGCCAGAGAAATGCTAGACGCCTTGCAATTTGGGTCAATTCCTCCAACAGTACCTTACAATCAACCACCAGTAGCACCAACAATACCCTACAACCAACCGCCAGTTCATCCAACAATACCTTACAACCAACAGCCAGTAGTTAACGTACAGCCTCCCCCAACACTGCAAAATACAGTTGCTGTTAGTCCAGGTTCTGCTAGTCAACCTACCAATCAAAATAACGGACAGAAGGGAATGCTTCTCGGTAGTTTAATAGCTGGTGGTTTAATTGGTAGTTCTATAGTTATTGGTTTTGCTCTCAATAAATCAAATCAACCAGCAACGCAGTCTACATGGCAAACAATCACCTAGTTCTGTGCGTTTCTCACTTTTATGGGATCGGGGAAATAGTAGATGGGTTGTAACTGGTGCTAAGTAAATGCTTCAGCAATAGTTTCAAAAAGCAGGTCAAAACTTAGGCAAACGATAAGGTAAACCCTGATTTTCTGGCCAGGGCAATTCATGAATTTTGCGTACAAATCGCTGCATCTCACGTAATTAGCAACTACTATCGGTCTTTCACCGGACATGAGATTGCCTATCTCTATCTCGTCAAAGTATCTGATGTACATTTAGAAAGGGCTATGTCTGACGACAAGCCTCAGCTTGTCTTTGGTTGTAATCTTTCATGACAACAACGTTGCTGAACAATCGCTATCAAGTTATCCAGGTAATCGGTGCTGGTGGGTTTGGCGAAACCTTCCTCGCAGAAGACACCCACATGCCTTCTGGGCGCCGATGTGTAATCAAGCAACTCAAACCCATAACCAATAATGACCCACAAACTTACCAAATAATCCAAGAACGGTTTAAGAGAGAAGCAGCAACCTTGGAGTATTTGGGTGAAAGTTGTAACCAAATTCCCAAACTCTACGCTTATTTTTCTGAAAACGGGCAATTTTACCTCGTCCAAGAATGGATTCACGGACAAACCCTGACAAAAATTGTCGAAGCTAAAGGATTTGAAAGTGAAACTGCTGTTCGGGAAATCCTCTTGAGTCTGCTATCAGTCTTGGATTATGTCCACAGCAAAGGCATCATTCACCGGGATATCAAGCCTGAGAACATCATTATCCGTTCTGTGGATGGCAAGCCAGTTTTGATTGATTTTGGTGCAGTCAAAGAAACAATTCGTTCAGTGGTGACTTCTCCAGGATACCCCACGCGATCGCTCGTTATTGGTACGCCTGGGTATATGCCTAGCGAACAAGCCGTTGGGCGTCCAGTTTACGCCACTGATATCTACAGTTTAGGCTTGACGGCAATTTATCTGCTGACTGGCAAACACCCGCAAGAACTACAAACCGATTTGCAAAGTGGCGAAATACTTTGGCAACAGCACGTCCCTAATGTGTCTGCTGAATTGGCACAGGTACTGAATCAGGCAATTAAACCTCATGCAGGCGATCGCTACAGTACTGCGAGTAAAATGCTACATGCGTTGCAGTCCCCTAGTTATATTGTCCCAGAATCACCTACAACTGCCAACACAATCAGCTTGTCTGGCACTGCCACACCAACTCGACAAACCCAGCCATTGTATTCCTCCCAAAAAACTTCAATTTCCACTCCTGGAAACTGGCAAAAACCTGCTGTAATTCTTGGTAGCTTGTTACTATAGCAATCCTAAATCATTTGTGAAAATCAATCATACATAAATATTTTCGGAAAATTGAAAATTTCATGCTCAACAGCGAGTTCAAATAAACGCTTGACAATGGTAAAGGATTTACATAAATGA
>JAESFX010000129.1_pt1 | contig 85876 bp, 68 predicted proteins | sample 9269501 | NCBI WGS metagenome assembly JAESFX01 (sample SAMN14515570, study PRJNA621655) | algae metagenome | isolation source: Desmonostoc geniculatum HA4340-LM1 and co-occurring heterotrophs from cave... | place: USA: Maniniholo cave, Kauai, Hawaii | collected 2009-07-28
AAACCGACTCCTTTGTTTTGTAGCTCTGATTTGGTATTTTAATGGGTGTTTCACAAACTCCATTATTTCCAAATTAATCTACGTAGAAGCAAAGCGACGTCGGTTTCGTTCATTATAACTATTTGGTATATTTCTGCCGATTCTACGCGGTTTTGATGGAATTAAGGTCGTCTGTGTCCGTTACAATTTGAACAGGCCCAATTATTGCGAAATAGCGACTATGGTGTCCGTTACAATCAGCCACGACTTGACTGCGCTGCCCTCCTCAATGAATCGACAGCCTAACTCGGTCCGTTACATTTACAAAAGTGCGCATAGGCTGTTTATTACGGCTTATCGGTCCGTTAGCGTGCATCAGCAGAATGAGTAGAGCGCCCGTCCGATACCATCAGACCTGCAAAAAAAAGAACAGCCTCCTTCGAGGCAGTTCTCTCATGCAGCTTTATTTAACAAGCTTAACTATTGACTACGCTAAACCTTCATAAGCTTGTACTCATACGCTTTCTACCCATACGCTTGTACTCATACCCTTTCTACCCATACACCTGTACTCATACGCTTTCTACCCATATGCCTGTACTCATACGCTTGTACTCATACGCGTGTGCTCATACGCTTATACTTGGACGCTTATATCGGGCCGCATAAGCACCGAGCCCGCTAAGCTACAACCGTTCCAGCAGCTCCGGCAGCCCGCTCCAATGCTCCTCGATCCAATGCATCTCCCGGACGAACCTTGCAAGCAGCTCTCGCAAATGGCTTTCGGCACGAATCTCCGCCCGAAGCCACCAAAGGGATTCGATCAGGTAGAGCATCTTGATGGCCCGGGCCAGCAGCTCGCCGGACGCGTCTCTATGCTCGCGGTACCCATCCATATAGGCCCGGACGCCGTTCAGCCGCATGCCGTCATCCCGCAGCGCGCCGGACAATACGGCGCGGGCGACGTCGATCTCCGGATACGCCATGGTCATCCGGTCGAAATCCACGATACCCGCCACGCTCCGCTCGCCTACCAAAATGTTGTCGACCCACAAATCCCAATGCAGCCAGCCCGGCTTGCTCGCCTCGAATAGACGGAAGTCCGTCGACTCGACGATCGCTCGCGAGCGGGTTAACCATTCCAGAACGACTTCGTCCTTTTGCTTGGCCGCGTTATCCCGATTCGTTTCCCATTCCTTGATATACGCGCTCCGATCCGGCTCCCACGCGAGGCGGTCCAGAGGAGGCATGTTATCCAGCCAAGCATGCATGCGTCCCGTCGCTTGTCCCAAACTTCTTAGCTGCTCATCGTTCATACCGCCCGCCGGCACGGTCGTCCCGTCCACCCAAGCCATGAGGGCCAAATGCATGCCCGCCGGAGTCTCGTGCAGATACGCGCCGTTCCGCTCCCACACCTTGGGACAAGCCACGCCAGCGGCGTTCAGCCCGTGTTGCAGCTCCAGCGTTCTCGCTATGGCTGCCTTGCGATCCGGCCGGGCATGGAGCTTGTACCGCTCCGGATGATAATATTTGGCGAATACCGGTCCTTGATCCGTGTCGACCTTCCATTTGACATTGAGCCAGCCTTTGTCGATGGGAGTCGCGCTTTTGCAAACGAGACCGAATTGAGCTGCGAGCAACGCTGCCAGCTCCTCTTCCCATCGCTGCTTCATCTCCGCGCTCATAGGAACGTCAGGGTACCGCCGATCACGAGCACCCATATGAGCGGCAGCGAGTTGATCCAGGCCGCCCAGCGGAATTTGCGTTTGTGGTACAGAATCCAACTGGCGATCATCGAGCCTAGAAACCCGACGGGGTACAGCCAGACAAAAAGGAAGACGGACACCGTAACGGGATCCTTGAGCGCCTCCGGCTGATCGAACATCATAAACGACATCATCGCGACGATCGCCCACAGGACGCCGAACAGCAGGAAGCCGATCTGGCTTAGGATGAGATAAAGACCGACTTTGGTATTTTTCATGCTTGAAACCCCTCGTCTATGTAGAATGAGACCTGTCTCTATCGTACATGAGAAGAGGCAAAACGGCGACAACTATTACAGCCAATCGTTTGATTTCGGCAGCACGCCATTGTCCGAGCTAAAACCGTTAAATGACTTCCAGCTGCTCTCGATGCGGAAGCGCCGGATGCGCCTGGTGCGGCTCCGTCTGGTACCAATAGGCGACGGACGAGATGTCGTCCTGCAACGGCAAATATTTGCCGCCCGAACGCCAGCCCAGCGCCTGCACGGTTACCTTAAAATCCTGCTCGAAGCGGATGGGGTCCATCACATGCCAGCGATACATGCCGAAGCGCTGATTGGCGCGGTACAGCCCGTTCGCCTTAATGTGCTGGTGCATGCCGAGAAACGGCGTCGAATACGTCACGTATTGGCCGTCCATATCCCAGTTCCACGCCCCGCCGAAGTAATCCTCGAGCCCGGTGCCGCAGATCGTCGGGAAATCCGTGTCGCCGTCCATGTAGCATTTGACCTCGCCTTCGCCCCACCAGTTGTTGCTGTTTACCTGCCAAGCCAGGTACGTGCCGACGTAATGGCCTTTGCCTTTGATGCCGTCGACGATCGTGTGCACGTCCATGTAGGCCAGCGGATTGCTGCGGCGCCACTGCGCGTGGAAATAGGCCATATCGTCAGGTACCTGCGTCAGCGAATAGTTGATCTGATAATAGAGCACCTTGCGCTCCGTGCCCACGTTCTCCATCGTGAACCGCGCCTTCTTCCGGAACGGCATCTCCCAGTAACTATTAAATCCGTTGGCGGGATTGACGGAAATCGGCAGAGAGTTGACCAGACTGCGCTCGCACCAGCCGTTGCAAAAGAAATCCCCGACAGGCACGCGAACCGACGGCTCTGCCTCGTCGTCCCAATAAATGTTAAAGATCATATGACGCCAGGACTCCACGGGACATGTCAGCCAAATATGCTGAATGACGCCGGGACCGGCGATATCCGCCATCGTAAACGTCGTGCCCGGCTCGATCATGACGCTCGGCGATATCTTCCAACCCTGACCAAGCGTGCCGGAAGGCGCAAGCCCCTCTCCTTCGGTGGCCATGCCGCCTTTGCCCTTCTCCCCCGTAAAATTCTCCGGCGATACCGATCGCGTAACCGCGTTGGACAATCTCGCCAAATTGCCTAGTCCCATTCCCATACCGTTAAAATCGTAAGACATCGCCCTCATAACCTCCGCGTCGTGGAATTGCTGCCTCATAGGAATCGGCAAGCGCTTGCAAGCTTTATACCGTCATTATAGCGGGGGGCGGCGAAGCAATGATTTAGCAATTGTATGGTTTCTTTTAGCGATTATAATAAAAATAGATCGATAGGCAACACCAGGCTTGGAGGCTACGCTAATGGAGATGTCCGCGATACGTACGTTATCGCCTTATATACGGGTGGCTATGGACCACTGGCTGCAGCCCGGGACGGTGCTGGATGAGCGAATGCTGTGGGATTACGAGCTGCTATACGTCAAACAAGGAACGTTAGAGGTCGATATTGTCGGACAGGGGACTCTGCAGGCGGTAGACGGGGACGTGCTGCTGTTCAAGCCGCGGCAAGCGCATGTCATCCGAGTACCCGAGCTTGGCCCCGTGCGTCAGCCGCATCTTCACTTCGACCTGCGCGAGCTTCCCGACAGCGACGAGGTTCCCGTTTCGTTCAAGCACGAGAAGGATATGAGCCCGGAGGAAATCCGCTGGTTCCGCGACGACCTGCTCTCGGGACCCGAGCTTCGGCTGGACACGCTGATCCGGCTGCAATCCGTCCACCCGTTCGAGGAGCTGCTGTTCCGCATTATTAGGGAGTTCGAGATGGGACTGCCCTTCTACCGGATTCGGGTCAAAAGCCTGCTGCTGGAGCTGCTCGTCTGCCTGCTCAGAGACGCGCAGTCCCCGCCGCCCGCCGGCGCGGGCGGCGTCGATATCCGACTGGAGGACGTTCAGCTGTACTTGAGCGAGAACGCGGGCCGCGAGCTTGCGCTGGACGAGCTGGCCGCCCAGTTCCATATGAACAAACATGACCTCATCCGGCGTTTTAAGTCCGCCTTTGGCATCACGCCGATCCAGTTCCACCAGCAGATGAGGATCGAGCGGGCGCGCAGCCTGCTCAAGCATTCGCGGCTCAGCGTGCAGGACATTTCCGATACGCTCGGGTACCCCAGCATTCATGCTTTCAGCCGCGCGTTCAAGAACAAAGAAGGCCGCAGCCCGTCCGCATACCGGGAAGCGGCGACAGCGTATTAAGCGGCAGGCAGCGCCGCCATCTCCTTACTATGACGAAGAGCCAACCCGCGACCTGCAGGTTGGCTCTTCTATCGGCGGAGCAGCTCGCTCCAAGACGTCTATTCCGTTACGGTAATCGTCGTATACACGCTGGCATCGTAGCCGCTTTTCAGGACATCCTGCGTCAAAGCGAAATTGCAGCTCGCCGTAACCAGATACGTACCCGCCGGCAGCTTCAGCTCCTTCTCCGCGTAGAACGATTTCCAGAAATCGGCATCCGGATCGTCGGAACCGAATCCACCCGACTTCACGAACGGGTACGACACCGTCTCCCCTTTCTTGAATTCCGTAGGAACCAAATCCGAGGTGCTTGCACCGTCCACATCGAAGTTTTTCCCGTCCGTCAACGTGAAGACGACTTGAGCGCTGCTGGATCCCCAAACGGTATAGCTCTTTTCCTCGCCCGTATAAGCAAGAGATGCGGAGATTTCGATGGGCTCCCCTGCTTTATATGTCGTTCGGACCACATGCAACCGCATGTCAAAATATTCATCCTCGTGCTCCAGCTTAGGGTTAGCCATCTTCTCTTCCAGCTTCGGGTTCATCGTAGCCGCCGGCTGCTCCCGCTCCTCGCCCGAATCGCAGCCGACCAGAGCAAACGCCGTTGCCGCGGCAAGAACGTACGTCAGCCATCTTTTCATTGTCGATCGCCCCCTATTTCCAATATATAGAATAGACGCGTTCAACTCTTCGATTGTTCCAGCTGCCGCGCTCGCGCCTTAGCCCTATAGCTGGACGAAAGCACGATACGCCGCCTAGACGATCAGGCGTTGCCGCCGCAGCATTTTTTGTATTTCTTTCCGCTGCCGCACGGGCACGGCTCGTTGCGTCCCACCTTCTGCATGGTCTGGAAGCTGTAGACCTCCGCGGTAGACCTCGGGCCCGGGGCGGCAAACGGGAGAACGGACGCGGACGCAAGCGGGGCGACAACGGGCGTTCCGGGCGTTCTCCGTGCTCTATCCGGCGATTTCGCCATCGGATGCAGATTCGATTGATTCCTCGGTCCGGACATTTCATCCGGAGCATGGCCTTTAAGCACCCACATTTTCGTGTGGTTATGAAAGAGGACGAGAGCATCCGTCAGGTCGTTCATCTGTGATTCCGACCCCACCTCCAGCTGCTCCATCAGGTCGGACACCAGATCGTGCAAGGAAGCGTTCCTCTGGATCGCGAAAGTCAAATGGCCGGCCATTTCGTCCGCGCTCTCGTTATCCACGCTCCAATGCTTGCGCAAGACCGCCAGGAGCGCCTTGTAGCCGGAATGACGATCCACGTAATCAAATTCCGCGGCTTTAATCAGCTCCTTCTCCGAGAACAGGCGATAGTCCACGCCCGCCCTGCTATCCTGCTCGTCGACGACCTCGGAAGGATCGTCGATCATGTAATGCCAGACGCCCTCTTCGTCGTATTTCAAACTGTAGTCGTAAATCATCAAGTCGTATACGACAGCAAACAACGAAGCGCGGTCGACGGGCTCGCTTGTCAGTCTCTCTATATGTTCCAGCAGCTGCTCGTTGCTCAAGTAGCCATAATAAAACAACATGCCCCGCGTCAAATTCGCCCAGCGTTCGTTCCGGCGGAACGTCCCCTTGATCCCCAGCATGTCCAGTTCGCGCATGGCTCCCGCTATTTCTTGCGGCATGTATACATATTGGTTCTCCATGAACAGCAATCCGTAATGCTGAAAATAAATAGTGTCGTAGTTGTCGTCCATCTTATGGGCCGCCACGACCCCGTTCGGCGCTTTCAGCACGCTTTGCAGCACCTTGAAGCGTTCGGCATCCATTCTGCTCAATATATAACCGAGCTTGCCAGGCACCTCTGCGGACAACTTCGCGGCAAGATCGGATTTGTTTAATTGGCTAATTCCTTTTACATTCAGTGCCCGACCCGTGCCGGACAGCTCGTCCTTCTTGAAGCCCGCCAGCCATTCGGCTAACGGTCTCGTATTGGAATTCATCTTGGGCATCCCGATAATCTCCTTGTTTTGCCGATATTTGTCGTTGTTCTTGTTCATAGTATAACAGCAAATTCTCAAGATTGAACATACGGCTAACTCTCGGTTCCCAGTAAGCGGCTCCGGCGCTTCTCGTTTCTGGAGGAATCTTTCAGTTTTAGGAGGGAAACTGGACCGAGACAGACATTGCTGACGGCAGAGAACGGGATTAAACAATAAAAAACAGGACTCGCGTCTCGCGAGTCCCGTTTCATCCTGCCTATTCGATTAAATTGCCTTGCTGCAACAGGCGGCGGACGATAACCGCGGCTTCCGCCCTGGTCATCGTTGCTCCAGGCGCCAGCTCCGCCGCGCTTCTTCCCTTCACGATGCCTGCAAGCAGATTGGCCGCCACGCTATCGCGTGCCCAAGCCGAGACGTCGGCCGCGTCCCCATATAAGGACAGTGCGGCTTCCAGCTCATCGTCACCCGTTGCGATTGCCATCTCGGCCACGATCATGGCTCTGGCCGCAACGGACATCGCTTCCTCACGGGTGATTAGCTCGTCAGGCCGGAAGGTACCGTCAACATAACCGCTTAGCAGTCCGTACGCAGAAGCCGTTGCGATAACGCCCTTGTACGGATTCGAAGCCGCTACATCCGAGAACGGGTTATCGTCATACGCTGCCGGGTCCAATCCAAGAGCGCGTACGACGATAGCCGCGAATTCGGCGCGCGTGATGTCGTCGTTCGGCTGGAACAATCCGCCAGGCGTGCCTTGGACGACTAGTCGGGAGCCCATATCGTGGACCGAATCCTCGGCCCAATGTCCCGACATATCGCCGTAACTCACAGGATACGATACAATCGCGTACAAGCTGTTGGTGAGACTGTTCAGGATGGCATGATAAGTACCGTTGCTTCTTTGAAGCTGGGTCGGCACATGGCGGACCGTCCCGTCCTCGTTCACAACAACGCCCGTTGTAATACGCCCTGCATCCACACCATCCGGTATGGCGATGGTACGTTCCACATACGAGGCGAATTCCGTAATCTCGTACGTTTCGCCTAGATGAGCAATGCTTACCGAATAATTTAACGCCGGACCAAGCAGGGTGAAGAATCCTTTCTCCGACGCTTCGTCCATAAGCTCTAACTGCTTGTCGGTCGGAACCGACAGTTTGATCTCCAGCTTCAAGTCTTCCAGCTTAGCCGAGCTTCCGATCGAGTCGCGGATCGCGTCCAGATCGATGAGAGAAGCAGGCAGCGTATACGAGCCGTATTTGGTCTGAATGATCAGCGTCGCATCCATATCCACCATAAACTCGACGATGGAACCGGTATATTCGACGATGACCTCATCCGAATCCAGCATGACTGGAACGGTGATGACGGCCCCTCGCCCTTCCGTTTCAACCTTGTCCTGAAGCTTCTGCTCGTCTACAACGAGAGTAACGATCGTTCTGCCGTCCTTCTCCGTTTTCGTAGCCGAACCGATGCTTTGGGACGCTCCGTTGACCAGAATATCGATATTGACCTTGTTCACGGGCGGCGTATTATCGCCCGAATCGACGTAGACCGGCGGGGCGCTCGGCACGACTTCGCTCGAGGCAGCAGAAGCAGCACTATGGCCCGCACCGTTGATCGCCGTCACCGTGAAGGAGTAGCCTACGCCGTTGGTTAATCCCGTCACGACGATCGGACTGCTGCTGCCCGTTGCGATCAAATCACCCGGAGTGGAACGAACCTCATAGCCGGTAATGGCATTGCCGCCGTTATCCGATGGAATATCAAAGGATACGCTTGCTTGTCCGTTGCCCGCGACAGCCGTCACGTTGGTCGGCGCTCCCGGCACGGTATGCGGAGTTGAGCTTACCTGGTTGGAGGCACCGCTTACTCCCCCGGGATTAGTTGCCGTTACGACAAAATAATACGTTGTTCCGTTCGTAAGTCCCGTTGCCTGATAAGAGTATACGGAGCCTGTTACCGTCGCCGCTTCTACTCCGATGTCGGCTGAGTCCGTGCTTTGGTAGACCGTATAATCCGTAGCGCCGTCTACCTCATCTCAGGTTAGATCGACCGTCGTATTGCCGGCGGTCGCGGATTGGATAACAGGCGCTCCCGGTGCGGCAACCTGCGGCGTCGCGCTCGCTTCGTCGGAGATCGGAGTCTCCACCGTGTCGTTAAATGCGCTGATCGCAATATAATATGGCGTACCGTTCGTTAATTCCGTTAAGTCATAGCTGGTTGAGGAATTCCCAACCGGCACAGGCGCGCCGTAGCTGCCCGGGGCGGTGCCTACATATATGTTGTAGCCCGTTGCCCCAACAACCGGCGTCCAGTTTACGCGGATTTGCGCGTCGCTCGGGATAAGGCTAGGCGTGGCCGGCTTGGTCCCATTGACCGTAAAGCTGAGACTCACGCTTTCGTCAACGCCGTTGTCCCCTCGAATGCGAATAATCGCATCGTGCGTGCCGAAGGTTAGTCCTTGTTTAGGACGCACGGTTAAATTGAACGACTTTATGCTCGAACTCAGAAGCAGCTCGCCGGAAGCGATTGTTCCCAATAAGAAGCTATCGGGATTCTCTCCCTCCAGCGTGACGCTCATATTCCGAATATCGCCCGTTCCGGTTCTCGCGACCGTCACGTTACTGCCGGAGAGCGCGGAGTATCCCACCGTTCTGACAGGGAATATAAGCTCGGAAGGCGTAACATCGATCGTGTACGTTGGCGTCGCCGTTACCGTTGCGCGGACATCAAAGCTTTGGCTAATTCCATTATTGGCCGTAACCGTCACGGCAGCTTCATAATCCCCCGCAGTCAAGCCGAGCTTAGGCCGGACATAAAAAGGAGTAGAGGCGCCTGGCGCGATAACAGGCGATGCGGGAGAACCAACAAACTCAAAAGAGCTTGCATCCGTCCCGTCAATCGTAACCGTTAAACCCGTAATATCACCCGTTCCCGTATTTGTTACGTTGACCGTCTGAGCAAGGCTCGACGCGTAGCCCAGAAGAAGAGGATAGAATTGATGTGGATTGCTGACCGACAGGCTCACCGAATACGTCAAGCTGTCATCCACCGCTCCGTTCAGCACGGTATGGTAGAAGCCTGCCGAAATGTGCGTTACGTTGCTCAAACCGACTACCTTGGTCGGCACCTTCTTCTCATTATTAACACCGGTGCCCAATTGGCCATACATTCCATCTCCGAACGAATACGCTTCGCCCTCTTCGGTCAGAACAATGGAATGTGCGCCTGCCGATATGGCTTTAACGCTCTCGTTATCAAGCGCCATGATTTGTTCAGGAACATTGCGTGTAACGTCATCGCCATGTCCGAGCCTACCTGCATAATTATCGCCAAAGGAATAAACATCCCCTTCTTGCGTCAGCACAAGACCGTAGTCGTAGCCGGCGGAAATAGCCGTAACATCTATGAAATTCAAACCGGGAATGACAGTCGGGACAGCTTTGCTAGTAATGCCCGTTCCAAGCCCAAGCTGTCCTAAATTACCAGCCCCAAAAGCAAAAACTTCTGTAGCAACTTCAAAACCATCGTTTGGATTCTCGTCTCTGGTTAAAGCCAACGAGAAGTTGTTGCCAGCAGATATGGCCACTACATCCAACCATAACTCGTCTTCCAATTCTATATATCCCGGAAGATTATAAGGCGTATCCGTATCGTCTCGGCCTAGCCGGCCGTTGTTGCTGCTTCCGAAGGAATAGATTTCTCCGCCATACGTCAATAGCAGCGAATGCAAGCCGCCCGCCGATATAGCCCGAACAGAAGGCACTCCCATTATCTCAGTTGGCGACAATAAGTCAGAGTCCGAACCCTGGCCAAGCTGCCCAGAGGTTCCACTGCCGAATGCAAATACTCTCCCTTGATTCGTCAACAAAAGGGAATGAGCATTCTTTGACGTATAATCGCCTACGCCTGCCGAGATGGCAACAACAAAATCGTTGTCTTCGTCTGGAAGTAGGTCGTCCAGCGCTTCGATCTTCTTGGGAAGTGGCTGGCTCAGCGTATCGCCATGCCCCAGACGGCCATTTGCCCCGTTGCCGAACGAATATACGTCTCCGTCCGTCGTCAAAATGAGCGTATAATCGAATCCCGCCGAGACCGCCTCAATTTCAAGGCCTGTTAACGAGCTAACAACAGCAGGCGTCATCCGATCACTGAAGTCGGTTTCGCTAAGACCAAGGCGACCGCCATCTCCCTCGCCAAAGGCATACACGTTCTCTACCAGCGCTGCCGATACCGTCCCGCCAAGCGGCGCTGCCCAGGGCATCACACTAAACGCCAGCAGGATGGTTAATAATAGCTTTACCGTTTTGCTTGACCTCAAATTCATATAATCCTCACTCTCCTTTATACCGAAACAAAACTCTACATACACTTCCGATTTCCGCATCCTCAGCTAAGTCCATTCCTATCGATTATTGGCCACCTCTCTTTCTTGACTAGCACAAAATTATATCCATCGACCTATTACTCCCATGCCAGGGTTAGTTACATGGAACTAAAGCGGTTATTAACAAATTCTGCATGATTGACAAAATACCTCCCATATTGACTTGATGAAATTTAATTTGACACTACGCTAACATACACGGTTTATCTCCATTGGAATAGAATCAAGCATAATGCCATATTGTTCGGTCTTGGCGCTATATGTTTCACGGTATTTCGGCATCATAATAAGACATGTCAGAATCATAACAAACGTTACGGAGGGTATCGATCATGCCATACACGGCCAACGACAATCGCTATAACGAAATGGTATATAACCGCTGCGGCAGAAGCGGCATCAAGCTTCCCGCCATATCGCTGGGCATGTGGCACAATTACGGCGGCCAGGACGTACTCGAGAACGCGAGGGCCATCACGCGCGCGGCGTTCGACGCCGGCATCACGCACTTCGATCTCGCCAACAACTACGGTCCGCCATACGGCTCCGCGGAGGAGTCCTTCGGCCACATCATGAAAAAGGATTTCGCCCCTTACCGGGACGAGCTGCTGATCTCGAGCAAGGCCGGCTACGATATGTGGCCGGGACCTTACGGGGACTGGGGCTCCAAAAAATATTTGGTCGCCAGCCTCGACCAGAGCCTTCGCCGGATGGGACTCGAATATGTGGACATTTTCTACCACCATCGTCCGGACCCCAACACGCCGCTGGAAGAAACGATGGCCGCGCTGGATCTGATCGTCCGCCAAGGCAAGGCGCTTTACGTCGGTCTTTCCAACTACCGCGAAGCCGAAGCGCGCGAAGCGACCGCCATCCTTAAACGGCTAGGCACCCCGTGCCTGATCCACCAGGCCAGCTATTCCATCCTGGATCGCTGGATCGAAGGCGGCTTGCAAGGCGCCATGCGCGAGGAAGGCGTAGGCATCATCGGTTTCGTGCCGCTCGCGCAGGGCGTGCTGACGAACAAATATTTGAACGGCATCCCCGCCGATTCCCGCGCGGCCGGCCATAGCCGATTCCTGAACAAGGACAGCATTCCGGAATCCAAGCTTGCCATCGTGCGGCAGCTGAACGATCTAGCGGCTTCCCGCGGCCAAAGCCTGGCGCAGATGGCGCTGGCCTGGGTCCTGAGAGAGCAAGGCGGCATCGAATCCGCGCTGATCGGCGCGAGCAAGGTGAGTCAGATCGAAGAAAACGTGCGGGCGCTGGACAATCTGACGTTTACGGACGAAGAATTGCGGTTGATCGACCGCATCTCGGCCGGAGACGGCGCAAAGGCGTAATCCGCGTCAGAGCGAACCGCCAAGACGCTGATCATCAAACAAGACCGCCGAGGTAAGCCTCGCGCGGTCTTGTTTTCTTCAGGTACAATATAGTCATAGCCTAACGGGTATCGCCGTCTTGAAGCGACGGGGCCATATTCATCGAAAGGGGCATGGCATCGCGATGATTGAATTTCTTCCGGCTAATCCGCACCAGCTCGATCTGCACCTGATCCAGTACGGGTCCGAGCAATGCTCTCCGAAGCATACCGTAGGTCCCGGCATCCGGGATTACTACAAAATCCATTTTATTCTCGAGGGCGAAGGGCGATTCGAAACCGGAGGCAACGAATACCTTTTGGGTCCTGGACAAGGATTCCTGATCTGCCCCGGCGTCGTCGCCCGTTACGAGGCCGACGAATCGAGGCCATGGCGGTATTGCTGGATCGGCTTCGACGGCATCAAAGCCGCTTCGCTGCTTAAGCAGGCCGGACTTTCGAACGAAGAGCCGATCTTCGGGAGCGCCGATCTCCCGCTGTTCGAGAGCTTGACCGACAGAATGACCGCTTCCCGTCACATGGCGGCGGGACGGGACATGCTGCTGACGGGATTGCTGTATCTGTGGTTATCCGCCATTGCCGAGGCCCGCCCGCCGGAACAAGAGACGGCCCCCGTGCGATCGCGGGAGCGATACGTTGCCCAGGTCGTCCAATTCATCGAGCGGAATTACGAAAGCCGCATCACCGTGGCCGATATCGCCGGGTTCGTCGGACTGCAGCGAAGCTATCTGAACGCCTTGTTCCAGGAGACGGTGGGCTGCAGCATCCGGCAGCACCTCATCGCGTACCGGATGCGAAGAGCCGGAGAGCTATTGTCCGCCACGTCGCTATCCATTGGCGACATCGCAAGATCCGTCGGATACGACGATCCGCTGCTATTCTCCAAGATGTTCCGCAAGACGATGGGCACGTCGCCGACCGGTTATCGGATCGGGGCTGGACGTTAAACAAAAAAACCGCCTAACGGCGGCTCTTCTGGGATACGCGCTGCCGTAAGCGGCAGTTCTCCCTTTTATTTCATTTGCATCTCCCGAGTCGGTCCCAGCACGCCCGGAACAGGCAGCCCGGCTTGACGCAGCAGCACGGTCATTTGGCCACGGTGATGCGTCTCGTGATTGATTAACACACGGAGTAATTTGCCGCGCGGCATCCGGCCCCCGAAGGCTGCAATCTCCTCTTCCATCTGCTCGTCCGTCAATGCTTTCGCTTCGCGAGCATACGCTTCGATTACGGCTTCGTATTGGGATACGATCTCGGCCATCGACGCGGGTACCGGAGTGCCCCGTTCCACCATTGGGACTTGCAGGCCTGCGAGGCGGCCAAACGCCCCCGCTGTTCCCACCAGATGCCACGCGAGCCAGGCTAGCGTGCTGTGCCCTTCAACAATAGCGGTGTTCATTCTATCCTCTGTAACGGCTTTGAAAACGGATAACGTACCTGCCGAAGCAGCCGTCCAATCATCCAGAAAATCTTGCGCTTTACGGTACATAAGTCGTAATCCCTCCATATGATGTCGTCTTATCTATTCTAATATGGCCATGCCTTCAATTCAAATACGGCAAAGAGACGACTTATAGCTTGAATTTGCCCCCCGACTCCACTACACTTGACCTATCGTCCCCTGCGATGACTTCGATGCGCGGGACGAGAGTAGAGGAGTGAGCGGACTTGTTCTTGCAATTTATCGAGGAACGCGAGCATAAAGAAGCTTTTCTGGAGCTTGCGCACCGGATCGCGAAGTCGGACGGCTTCGTTAACCGCAACGAATTGGCTTATTTGCAAGGCTGGATGCTGGAGCTTGGACTGGAGAATTGGCAGCCCTCCGCGGACGTTAGCCACACGACGGCCGACTTGATCGGCAACCTGCGGGACGAGCGGCTGAAGCGCATCTTCTTGGCCGAAATGCTGCTGCTCATCTACGCCGACGGCAATTACAATGACGACGAGAAAGCAATCTCGGACGAGATGCAGCGGCTGTTCGGCTGCGACAGCGAGACGTTTGACAAGTTCAGAGGCTGGGTCGAGGGCTTGAACAAGCTTAAGGTAGAAGGCATGAAGCTTGTGCTTGGCGTATAACGACTCGCCGGATGTGCCGGAGCGTCAGATCCACTGAACGATAGGTTGTCATGAAAACAAGAAGCAGCCCCGGACGCGCGATTCGCGTCCGGGGCTGCTTTCGTTTTGCACATGTCTATCTATAGCGCTTTATTAAACTTCTCGGCCAAATAGTCGAACACGGGCTCCATTTTGGCGTCATCCGCAAGCGCCGCCCTGTCGGGGCGGAACAGCTGCGTTTTTTTGAGCCGGTAGTAGTCCTTGAGCACGTCGCGGATGGAGACTTGGTGGGTGAGCAAATATTTGACGCTCATGATCTCCCTAAGCAGCAGCTCGTCTTGCAAGAGAAGGAGCCGCTCGTTAACGGGGTTAAAGATGCCGCGCTCGATGCCTTCCCGGTAGCAAGCCAGCGTCTGCCGCTCCCTGACGTTAAGCGCGTCCTTCAGGCTGTCGTACAATTCCGGGTAGACCGCCTGCAGCTCCTTGAGGAACACGTCCGAAATCTTGCCGACCAAGGTGACGCTCTGCTCGTACAGCCATTGAAACCACGTGCCGTAAGACGCGTCGTCTTCGCCGGGCATGCGATCCTCCAGCTTCTCGATGTAGTCCACGAATATCTTGACGATCCCCTCGACGACCTCCTGCTTGGACGAAAAATGCTTGTACATCGTCGCCCTGCTCACATCCATCAGCTTGGCCACGTCTTCCATCCGCCACTGCTGGAAGCCGTCCTTCATGACGGGCGCGATCAAGCCCTTCAGCAGCTTCTTCCGCGTCTTCTCCCCCGGATCTTCGCATAGCTCCTTTAATTCGCTCATGTTCGGCTCCCCCTCTCCCGCATCGTTCTTTCTATATAGTATATCCGAATTTTCCGTGCTATACAAAATATACACAATAGACAAAATAAATTAATTTTGTTTACTTTGTATCATTCATGTGCTATTCTTCATTTTAGAAATGCAGAAAGAAGGGATACTAAACGATGAATACATGGTCCAAAGTCGCTTTGCTCAGCTTGGCCGTCACCACGACATTCGGCACGATGATCGTCGCGCCAGCCGTCAAGCTGCTTGCCGTCGCGTTCCCGGATACCAGCACGCTGCTCATCCAATGGGTCGTGACGTTGTCGTCCATCTTTATATTGCCGACCTTGTTCCTCGTCGAGCCGCTGTCCCGGCGGTTTAATCGCAAGAGCATTCTCATCGCGGGTTTGCTGCTGTACCTGCTAGGCGGGATCGGACCGGCGCTGTCGAACGACTTTACGATTATTCTGGTGTTCCGGGCGCTGCTCGGCCTAGGGATCGGACTTATCGCCCCGACGTTCAATACGCTAATCGCGCAAAACTTCCAGGGCGGCGAGCGAACGAAAATGATGGGCTACATCACCTCCGTTAACGGCATCGGCGGAGCGTTGTTCCTCTCCGTCGGCGGCTTTATCGCAACCTTAGGCTGGCGGGCCGTGTTCGCGACTTACGTATACACGCTCATTTTGCTGATCCTGGTCGTATTTCTCCTTCCCAAATTTCCGCCGGATCAGCGGACGGAAACGGCGAAGAAAGCATCCGGATTCCGGTCGCTCCCGCCGCTCTTCTACGCCGTCATTCTCGCCGCGGGACTTCATACGATGGTCTATATGCTCGTACCGACCAGGCTGTCCCTCTATTTGGCCGATACGGGAATCGGCGATGTGACGTCAGTCGGTTATTTGACCGCCCTTTCTTTGATCGGCATATTCGCCTCCGGCGCGATAACGGAACGGTTAACCCGGCTATTCGGCCGGCGTCTCGTCCCGTTCGCCCTGCTTGTCATGGCTCTCGGCTTCCTGGTGCTGGGTCTCGCGCAATCCGTCGTCGTCATCGCCGTGGCGGCTTTCCTGATCGGCTTCGCCGAAGGCGTGTTATATCCCGTCTCCTTCGCCAGAACGGCCGATGCCGTGCCGAAAGCGAGCGTGGCCAAAGCCATCCCTTTATTGCTCGCGTGCATCTATATCTTCCAATTCTTATGTCCGGTTATTCTGCAAACCATCGAGACGCTCTTCCGGCTCACCTCCGATCGGGCTCTGTTCGAAGGAGTAGCCGGCGCTCTGGTGTTCTCAGCGGTTGGCTTCGGTTTATATGCGGAGGCCAAAAAGCGCCATTCCCTGCAAAGCGCAAGGAATGACGCGGCGTAACCTGATATCGTGGCGGCCAAGGCGTGGAGTGACGCCTGGCCGCTTCTTTAATTGCCCATGGGATAAGGATGCCTGCGCAGCAAGGCGAATTGCTCCGCGAGATATCGCGGCGTATAGGGCATGTCGTTGCGAAGCCAGGATACGATCGTGCCGATCAGCGCGGACGAGTTGTACCAGATGGCGATATCCTTTTGGATGCCCGCCTTCGTCCGGTACGCCTCGTTGCCCCTTCTCTCGGCGATGACCGTGATGATTCCCTTCAGCAGCTTGAGCAGCCTGTCGGTAAAGATCGTGGTCCGTTTGGAAGCGAGCACGACCTTATAGAAGTCGGCATTGCTCGCGATATGCTCCAGCAAGCTTAACAAGATCGTTCCGTCCGGATCCGAATCGGCATCGGGATCCATGACGGCCGGCTTCTCCAGAATCCCTTCGATCTCGCTCGCCATATCGTCGGCGATCTTCTCCATCATATCCGGGATATCGCGATAATGAAGATAAAAGGTGACCCGGTTAATCGTCGCGCGCTCCGCGATTTTGTTGACCGACAGCTTCTCGACGTCCATCTCTTGCAGCAGCGACACGAAAGCATCCCGAATTAACTGTCGTGTTCTGACGATACGGGGATCTAGCTGCTCCTTTTTCCCTTCCACCATGTTCTTCTCCTTCCACCGAAGTCCTGCGCGACATTTACGTTCGGACTCGTTGAATATTCCCGAGTTTCGCTACACTTCGAATGACATTGTCGATTAAACGACAACCCAATGCGAAGCTGTAGATTGATCTTTTTAGCTTAGGAGGACTATAATCTGATTTATACATTGTCAACTATACAACAGACTGTATATTTAGTCCACAAACAGAGAGACGAGAGGATGGAGTAAGGTGAGCAAGAGCAGAGCGACAACGGGCGGCGATACCGCCGTCAAGAAAGGCCCCATACTGTTCGTCATGATTTTGGGCGCGTTCCTGGCCACGCTTAATCAAACCATTATGAGCGTCGCCACGCCGGAGCTGATGAAAGACTTTGACATTACCGCCGCTACGGCGCAGTGGCTGACGACCGGTTATTTGCTGGTCAACGGCGTATTAATTCCGATCACGGCCTATTTCATGCAGAGATTTACGACAAGGCAGCTGTTCCAGACGTCTATGATCCTCTTCTTGATCGGAACGATTGTATCGGCTGTGGCGCCCGGCTTTGAAGTCCTGCTGACGGGGCGCATGATTCAGGCAGCCGGCGCCGGCATTATTATGCCGCTGCTCATGAACGTCATCCTGACGTTGTTCCCTGCCGAGAAACGGGGAGCCGCCATGGGCATGGTCGGCTTCGCCATTATTTTCGCCCCGGCCATCGGCCCGACGACGGCCGGCTATGTCATGGAGCATTATTCTTGGGAAACGATGTTCTATGGCATGATTCCGTTCGCCGTTATCGTCATCGCATGCGGCTTCCTCTATCTCCGCAACGTATCGGAGCAAGTCGCGACAAAGCTCGATATGCTGAGCGTTCTGCTGTCCACGGTCGGCTTTGGCGGAATGTTGTACGGCTTCAGCAGCGCGGGCAGCAAGGGATGGTCGAGCTTGGAAGTGAGTGCCACGATCGCTGCCGGACTCGTCGCGCTTGCCTTGTTTATATGGAGGCAATTAACTTCCCGTCAGCCGTTATTGGATCTGCGCGCCTTCAAGTATAAGATGTTCTCCCTGACGACCGTCATCGGCATCGCCGTAACGATGGTCATGTACGCCGATATGATGCTGCTGCCGTTGTATCTGCAAAGCGCTCGCGGCTACACCGCCCTGGAATCCGGCTTGCTGCTGCTTCCCGGCGCGCTCGTGATGGGCTTCCTGATGCCGATTACCGGCAAGCTGTTCGACCGCTTCGGGGCCAAATGGTTGTCCATCATCGGTCTCGCGATTACGATCGCGACCACGGTCGGCTTCATCAACCTGACGGACCATACGAGCTACTCTTATCTTGTCCTGATGTCCACGGGCCGACGCATCGGCATGGCGCTTCTTCTCATGCCAATCCAGACGGCCGGCCTGAACCAGCTGCCGAGAAGCCTGAACGCCCACGGCACGGCCATATCCAACACCGTAAGGCAAGTCGCCGGCGCCGTAGGCACCGCGCTCTTGGTGACGATCATGTCGGATCGCTCCAAGACGCATGCTCAAGATTTCGTGACATCCGGCGCCGCCGGCGGATGGTCGAAGGAGCAGCTTGCCATGGAAGCCACCATTCAGGGCATCAACGACGCTTACCTCGTCATTATCGCCATCGGCGTCGTAGGCCTGATCCTCTCCTTCTTCATCAAGCGGACATCGCCGGCAAGCGAGCCGGCTGCCGACGGCGTACGGTTGAACAAGGAAGCCGTCAACTAAATCGCAGACCTAAACATCAGAACGCAGCAAGCCAGAGGACTACGGTCCCCTGGCTTGTATTGTTTGTTTGGATATGGAGCTTGGCCGAATGCAGCATAAATGACGATTTCTATGCGCTCCCCATAAGTCAGGCTAAATCATTGCCGCATTCGATCTTCACCATGGCATCTGCCATAGCTTTGCCACTCTGACGTCGGTCATGGCGACCGTCGTGTTGCCCGCATGGTCCGTCGCCGTGTAAGTAATCGAATACTGGCGCGTCAGCCCCACGCCGGGCGCTTCGGCCCTAAGCTCGAAGTCCGTATCGAACGCGCCGAGCTCCGCGTTCTGAATGTCGTCCGGCGTCGGGAGGCTTCCATCGCCGCCGCTTTCATGAATCGTGATGGACGTCAGCTTGACCGACTGTATGCCGGAATCGAAATCGGCGCTTAAGACGACCGCGCGAACCGGTACCATTTTGCCATTGGCCGGCGTCATAATCGGGGGATTGGGAAGCAGCACCAGCACTGGCTTCGTCTTATCGATCCTGACAACCAGCTCCTTGATGCCCTCCGCGTTGCCCACCACGTCCGTGCTGCGGTATTGCAGACGATGCTTGCCTTCTCTGTCGAAGATGATCGGCTCTTCATAGGCGAGCCAGGTTCATCCGCGATCCAGGCTATACATCGTGCGGTCGATTCCGGATAGATGATCCGATGCCGTTAACGACACGCGGACGTCGCTCCTATACCAATTGCCGCTTCCGGCATCTCCTGCCGCATCCGCCCCCGTTATCGGCGCTGTCTTGTCCAAGCTGACGAGCAGCGAACCCGAGCCGGTCAGCCCCGCGGAGTCCGTCGCCGTCCCGGTAATGGCTTGATTCGCGCCCTCCGTCGTCACCAATATTGGCGAATCAATCGTCAGCTCGTCATCCTCGTCTGTTGCCTGGAAGGACACCAGCACGTCCCGGTTATACCAGCCGCCGCGATCAGGCGCGCGGTCCGCCGTTGCCGTCACGACCGGAGGGTGGTTGCTTGCGGCCGGCTGGAGCTTCACGGTCAAGAGGGCCATGCCTCCGTTGATCGTGACGGGATACTCCGCCGCGGCATAACCTTCGGCAGAGGCCGCAACGGTATAAGGTCCGCCACGCAGCACGTTCGAGAAGAAGTAGTTTCCGGCTTGGAACAGTACTTCATTCGTACCGACCAGTTCCACGGAAGCATGTTCGATCGGCTCGCTCGTAACCGCATGAATAACGTCCACCTGAAGCATCCCGTTATAAAAGGACGCCGGCGGGCCGTCATATACGACTCGATCCAGCACATGCTGTCCGCCTTGATGCAGCTCGATGACCTCCTCCGCATTGCCGTTCAAGACGACGCTAAACCGATTCTCGCCGTGAATGGTCTGGAATTGGCCCGGAATCAGCGAGAATTGATAATAGCCATCACTGTCCGTAAGGATGCTGCCTAGCTGGATTCGCCCTTCCCCTCGTCCCAAGTTGACGCTGACGCTGACGGGATACCCTTGCACCGGGGTCGCGTATTCGTCTGGATGGACGATGGTTCCCGATATCGAGGCTCGTTCTTGGGTCATTTGGAAGTCCAGCGTATCTCCCTGCACTTCGTAAACGACGACTTGTCCTTGCACGTCCAGTATCGCCGAAACGGCATCTCCAAGCGTTTTCTCGTAGAGGGCCTCGTAATGCCCCTGCTCGTCCGTCATAACCGATGCGACCTGACGGAAGCCTTGCGATCCGTTATACGTGCCGATCCGCACCGCCGCGCCTTCAATCGGCGCGCCGGCTTCATCCGTAATTGTTCCCTGCAGAGAACGGGATACCACATCTCCTGTTGCATTTACGCTACCTGCATGGATGCTCATGATGATGAACGAGATGATGACGACCCAAATAAACGTTACCTTTCCTCCTCTTAACTCGGTTGCGCGAACCATGTCCTTACCCTCTCCTCACATAAATTAGGTATAGTGACGTTCTTAATAAAGAATATCACGAATGACTAATTTATGTAAGAACATCCTCATTAACCCACAAGCTTTAATTTATCCGGGTTGCGAATGATATAGACGGCGCGAATAAGCTCCCCTTCGTAATGAAACATGACCGCCGTGTGCACTTCATCGCCGGAACGAAGCACGATGCCCGGTTGACCGTTCAATTCCGCGGCGCGGAGCACAGGTCTCCCCTCCGCCATGGAAGCCTGACGCACCGGTCCCAGCAAGAACTTAGCCACAAGCTCTTTTGTCGCAATGGGCTCCAAAGCGGCGGTTGCTTTGCCTCCGCCGTCGGATACAAGGACGACATCCCGGCTCAGCATCGTCAGCAGTTGGTTTGTATCGCCTTGCTGCAGCGCCTTCATGAAGCCTTGCACCCACTCCGCCGCGGACGGCTCGGCATGAACGGGCTGCTCTGCCGATAGGTCCATCTTTTTCTTGGCGCGGCTAAAGAGCTTGCGGCAGTTGACTTCGCTTTTGTCGACGATATCGGCAATTTCGTCATAATCGTAGCCCAGCGCTTCGCGAAGGACAAACACGGTCCTCTCGGCCGGCGTCAGCCTCTCGAGCAGCACGACCATCCCGTAGGATAGCAGATCGTCGCGGATGACGGCAGCCATGGAGTCCTCCTCCGTGCTGGGAAACAGCTCGGGCAGCCATTCTCCGTAGTATTGCTCGCGCTTCCGTTTGGCGGACATCAGCATATCCCTGCAACGATTCGCCACCATTTTGCATAAATAAGCCTTCGGCGACGCAAGCTTATCCGGGGAGACGTCGTATAGTTTGAGAAAGACGTCCTGCACCGCGTCCTCGGCATCGGACACCGATCCCGTCAGCTGGTAAGCAAGCTTGAACAACAACCTTTTATATTGAAGGTAATATTCCTTCATCTGCATGACTTCATCTCCGTTCCGACCCTGCAATGCGGAATGCGGGTCTACTCTTTATGACAAGGTCGGACTCCGGGTTGTGACATCAAAATAACGGCAAGGCGTCACAAAAGGAAAGGCTGCGTCGTTATATGGCCGAATCGTAAAATTTAGACTGCCACGGGAGTCGGCCAACAGGAGGATCTATCATGAAAATTGTAGTTATAGGAGGAACCGGCCTTATCGGAAGCAAGGTCGTTGACAATCTGCGCAAGCTGGGACACGAGCCGCTTGCGGCATCGCCTTCCAAGGGCATAAACTCGGTAACCGGCGAGGGACTCGCCGAAGCGCTTCAAGGCGCGGCAGCCGTCGTGGACGTCTCGAATTCCCCGTCCTTCAAAGATGCGGACGTGTTGAGCTTCTTCACGGCATCGACTCGCAACTTGCTTGAAGCAGCGTCGAAAGCCGGCGTCCAGCATTATGTCGCCTTGTCGATCGTCGGCACGGACGGTCTTCCCAATAGCGGTTACATGCGGGCAAAAGTGGCGCAGGAGGCGCTGATCAAAGAAGCGAAGGTGCCTTACACGATCGTGCGCGCCACGCAGTTCTTCGAATTTCTGGGCAGCATCGCCTATGTAGCGACCGAAGGCAACACGGTCAGGCTGCCTTCGGCCTATATGCAGCCGATCGTGTCGGATGACGTCGCGAACGCCATAGCCGCCTTTACGCTTGACGCTCCGGCGAACGGCATCGTCGAGCTGGCCGGTCCGGAGAAGATTCCGATGGACGAGCTCGTGAAACGGTTCTTGCAGGCGCAAGGCGACGAGCGGCAGGTCGTCACGGACGACAAAGCTCTCTACTTCGGAACCGCGCTGGGCGAGAACTCGCTGGTGCCGGAAGGAGACAACCCTGTCATCGGCGCGACAACCTTCGAGCAATGGCTGAACGCAACCGTCGCTCAGGCATAACGGGAGAACAATGTTATCAATCCTGCTACCTGGTACGAAAAAGAAAAAAGAGCGGTTCTCGGGATTGTCGACCCGGGAACCGCTCTTCTATATGAGATAGCCTGTTTTTGCGCTATTGCCGTCCTAACAAGTCAAGCCGAAGCGGCGTAAACGCGTCCAGCAGCTTGCTTGGCTTAATCGCCCTGCAGCCATGCTCGGCGTTGCTGGGAATACGAATCGTCTCGCCGGCCGTAATGACCGTCGCGGAACCATCGATCGTGAATTCCAGCTCGCCCTCCAAACAATAGGAGAACTGCTCATGCGGATGGCTGTGCTTATACCCTTCCGCGCCTTCCTCGAAGTGCACTTCCATCATCATGATGCCTTCGCCCGGCTCGAAGATTTTACGTTTCACTCCCGGCTCTGCCGGCTCCCAATCCCTGAACATGAATGGTCCACACTCCTATCGAATAGCTTCCCGTACATGTCCCATCGTACCATTATCCGACAATTTTGCCCAGCCGATTGTAGGGGATGTAGTCCGACGCGTCGAACTCGGCACGCGCCTCCGCCATTCGTTCCGAGCCGATACCTTCCGTCAGCTCCAAGAACCACGCTTCGTCCCTTGTCGCCAATGCCAGATCGATCAGATCGTCGGCGTGGCGAAGATCCTCCGAATCGATATCCGCTACCAACTTGACCGTCGACAGCCGAACCGTCGCGAGCTTGCCCTCCCGCTCCTCGTTATCCGACTTGACGACATACAGCGTCACAACGCCGTACTGTCCGTCTACCGAATCGACAAAGCCGTATACCATCTCGCCTTCGCCCGTTCTTCCATGCACCCAATCGCTCACGTTTACGTTCATCTCCATGCACCGCCCGTCATTATCGTATTGGCAACCGTATAACTGTAACCTCATTGTGTACACTTGCTTCAAAAAAAGAAACGCTTTGCGTTAGTCCATTACTTATCGGTTGTTACTGTAATTTTAATAGTTACAGTTGAATTTGTCAACCTTTCGCGCGAGCGTCATTACCCTTTCCGGCACAAAAAATGTTAAAATCATGACATACCAATTAGAAAAGGCGGACAAGTCATGGAGCAACTCGTTACGATTGAGCCGGTCGCCTATACGGCGTTCGAGAACGACACCGATCAGCTTGAAAAAGGAAAAGAATGGGGCTTGGTTTCCGAGAAAGCCGCCAAGATGAAAGCTCTCGCGTACAAGCGGGACGGCAAAAGCCTGCCGTGCGCGATCGTCGGCTACGCGGACAAAGCGACGGCCGTCATCCGCTTCGACAACGGACAGCTGCACAGCATCCATCCCTCCTACCTGAAGGAAATGCAGGCGGCAAGCTTCGGCAAGAGAGTCGCGGCCGACGCCGAGAACGCGGACGAGGCAGTCGCCAGTGCGACGGCGGAGAGCACTGGTGCGGACGAGATAGTCGCTAACGCGACTGAGAAAGCCGCAAATGCGGATGCAGCAGTCGCTAGCGCGACGGCTGAAAGCGCGGGCACAGGAGAAAGCGTGTCGCAAGCCGCGGCTGTCGCTGCCCCGCAAGCTGCCGCGCCTGAAGCGCAAGATGTGCCGCCATGGGACGCGGATCCGGCCGACGTCGTTCCGGCAAGCGCCCCTACTTCGCCAGCCCAGCCAAAGCCGGAAGCGCCGAAGAAGAGCAAGAAGGAGAAGATCGAGCTCCCGGAGGGCAAGGTAAGCCTGACGGCCACGGTGCAGGAGTTTACGACCGTGCCGAACCATTTCTCCGACAACGACGACGAAGTCATCATTTATGAGGCCGTATCCATTACGGATCCTGCCGTGGAGCTGGGCACCGCCTGGTCCAGCCACAGCGCCACGATCAAGAAGCTGGAGCTGGCCGTCGGCGACACCATCACTTTCGAAGCCAAGCTTGTCGCGAAGAAGCTGACGAAGCATCCCGTGCCTTATAAGATCAACAACGCGGCGAAGATTCAGAAGGTATAGGGACGATTGCCGCACAAGTCGGAAGTCGTTAGACGCGACGGGCGGGAAGCTAACCACTGCGTCCCCGTCCAAGCTCGAATACTCAAAACTTAGTCAAAACAAACAGCCAGCCGTCGGTTGATCACCGTCGACTGGCTGTTTACTGTTGCTTCGCAGCGCCTTCTCGCGCTGGAACCCGAAAATTTCGGGGTAGAGCGCTTCGCGCAGCGTCTTCTCGCGCTTGAACCCGAAAATTTCGGGGTAGAGCGCTTCGCGCAGCGCCTTCTCGCGCTGGAACCCGAAAATTTCGGGGTAGGGCGCTTCGCGCAGCGCCCTCTCGCGCTGGAACCCGAAAATTTCGGGGTAGCGCGCCTCGCGCAGCGCTGCCGAGCGCTTGCTAGTTACTCCCGCGCGTCGATCTCGATTATGCTGCTATCGGAATAGCCGCCTTTCGCTTCCGTGTACGACAGCTCCTTGCCCGAAGGGCTCCAAGTGGTCATATAGACGTTCTCGATGTTGGTGGCGATTGGCGTGGATTCGCCAATTAACAGGTCGTGCACGTACAGTCCCTTAACCTGCGACGCGCTTGCGTCCGCCTTCATGCTGTATGCGATCATCCGCTGGTCCGGCGACCATGAAACGCCGCCAAGGTCGATGCCTTCCGCGATCGTCTGGGCGTTGCCTCCGTCCAAATCGCATAACACGAGCTTCGCCGCGGTCGCCCCGTATTGCATCGCGAGCAGCTTCGTGCCGTCCGGCGACGGGATAAGATCGCCTACGGATTCGAGACCCAGCTCTTTTGTTTCTTTAGTCGTCAGATTCAACGCCTTCAAGCTTCCGTCTGCGCCCGTGTTGTAAAAAATAGTGTCTCCTAGCTTGGCTACGATAACCAACGATTCTTCCTTTAAATCCGCATGCGCGGAAATTTTCCCGTCCGTAGTGGCCTTATAGGCCCCTCCCGCATACGACGCGCCGATAATCGTGCCGTCGTCGGCCCATCTGGCGCTAACGGCTCCCCCGATCGGCTCTCCGGACAGCGCAAACGATTCCTTGCTCTCTAGATTCATGACGTAATAGACGGGATCGCCCAGCGAATATTCCTGGTAGATCAGATGTTTGCCGTCAGGAGATAGTTGGGCGCCGCCCATAAACACGTTTTCTTTTTCTTTCAGCGGCTCGTAGCTCTTCGCGTTCGGATCGTAAACGTACAAGTTGCGAGGATACGAAGCCGAAAGCTCCTCCAGCTTCATTTTATCTAACGCTTCGTTGTCCTTGGCCACGATCATCTTACCATCGCCCAGCCAACCGTAAATTTCCGTTTTCTCGTATTTGCTGAGCGCTCCTATGGTCAGTTCGGGCACATCCGTCGTTTGGCCCGCTCCGTCGATGACGGTAATCGTTTTGCGGGGCTTCTTAATAACCTCCCGGTTCCCTGCGTCGTTCGCGCTGCAAGCGGTAATCGTAATCAGCAATGCGGGTACGCATGCCATGATAGCTAGTTTCTTCTGGATCATTGTGATCGCCTCCTTGATGCTTACTTTACCAACCGGTTGTTGCGAAATAACGAAGAGATGTTTCCGAGTTGTAAACATTCGCATCAATCGGGCGACGCAATCGGGAAAACGAGTCGGAAGGTCGTGCCGCTATCGCCGGTTTTCACCAGCGCGATCGCCCCGCCCTGAGTCTCGGCATACCTCTTCGCGAGCGACAAACCGAGTCCCGCGCCGCCATGCTCCTTGGACCGGTTCTTGTCCACGGTGTAGAATGGCTCGAAAATTTTGTCCGCTACCGCGTCCGGAATGCCGATCCCCGTATCGGCGATGTCGATGACGACCCGGCCTTCCCGAACCTCGCTGCTCACGCGAATGCGACCGGCGGGTTTGTTGTATTTGATCGCGTTGTCGAGCAGGTTGGCCAGCACGATCGTCATATAATCCTTGTCGGCTTCGATGAAGGCTTCAGCCAAGTCCGTCTCAAGAGTAAGGCCGAACTTATCCAGCTTGCCTTGCAGGCTTTCCAACACCGACCTAATCGCGCCGCCCACCTCGAGCCTTTGCCTGTTGTATTCGAAATCGTATTTTTCCAGCGCCGACAGCTGAAGCACCTTCTCTACCATCTCATACAGCCGCCGCGTCTCGTTTTGAATCGTCCGTCTGGCGGTTACGAGCAGCTCGGCGTCGTCCGGGTACATGTCGAGCAGATCCAGATACGCCTGAATCGAGGTCAGCGGCGTCTTGAATTCGTGGGTGACGCTGCCGATAAACTGCTTCTGCTGCTCGCCCAGCCGCGATAGCTTGCCAACCGCGAGCGCCAGCTTTTCCCGCTCCTCGTCCTTGGTCCGCATCGTAGCCTTCAGCCGCTCGCTCATCGCGGCAATGCCGGCGCTCAGCTCCCCGATCTCGTCCCTTCGCTTGATTGCCGTCGTCGCGAACTGCCCTTCCCGGATGCGCCCCACGCTCTCATTAAGTCTGATAATGCCTCGGGCAAAAGAATGAAAATACGCGTACGCCAGAAGAAAGCTCAGCACGAACACGCCAGCTCCGATCGAAAGAAACAATCGCTTGATTTCATCGTAAAACGCCTGATGATCCGTGAGCGAATAATAAAACTGGACGACGCCCGCCTGCGCGCGCCCCGCGCGAAGCGGAGTCAAATAATACATGGCCTCGCCTTCGACCAAATAAGCCGTTTTGTTGTCCAGCGCATACGACAAGGTTTGTTGAATACTTTCCGGGATTGGAGCGATAAGGCTTTTGTCCAGCCGTTGCCCGTTCCGATCGTACAATTCGACCGAATGTCCGCTGATTCGCTCCAAAGCTTCGCCGAACGCCTTGCCCTCGGATGCCAAGTACGTATCGGGCACCTTGTTTGATTCGGCTATGGATTGGTGAAAATAAACGTTAGCCATCTCCGCTTGCTGCGCGAGCACTCGCTCCGCCTGCGCCTGCTGGTTCCGCTCGATGCCTTGTAGGACAAGCATGCTAAGAACGTATACGGTGAGGAGCAGCAGCGCGGCCATGAACAGGCTGAATTTCAGTTTAATGCTGAACTTCATGGGAACCCCCCGCCGCTTTGTAGCCGATGCCATGTACGGTTTGGAGCGTCTCTCCGTGCTCCGGCCCCAGCTTCTTTCTCAGCCGCTGGATATGAATGTCGACCGTGCGCGTCCCGCCGAAATAATCCATCCCCCATACGGAGTCGAGCAATTGCTCCCGGGTATACACTCGCTCGGGATTGGAAGCCAGCAGCGCCATGAGATCGAATTCCTTTGGGGTCAGCTCCAGCTTCCGCTCTCCCGCGACAACCGTGCGCTTGCCGATATGAATCGATACTCCGCCAAGGGAGAGGATATCCGGCTCCGGCTTCTCCCCGGCAGCCTGTATCCGCCGCAGCAGCGACTTAAGCCGCGCGAGCAGCTCCCGCATGTCGAACGGCTTGGTCATATAATCGTCCGCGCCAAGCTCAAGTCCCAGCACTTTGTTCACGATGTCTTCTTTGGCCGTCAGCATAATGACGCCGAGGCGCCCTTTGTCCTGCAGCTTCTTGAGGATGTCGTAGCCGTCGAGGCCGGGCAGCATAACGTCGAGAATGATGGCATCCGGACGCGTTTCGCCAAGCCTTCTGGCGGCCTGCTCCCCGTTATGGATCGTCTCGACCTCGTAGCCCTCGCGCCTGAGCGCGTACGCGATCGCTTCGGCAATCGTTTTTTCGTCTTCGATGACCATGATTTTCTCGTGCATGTCTGTCGCCTGCCCTTCCCTCACGGCTTCGCGGCTATTAGAGCCAGCCTTTTGTTTCCATTATACGGCGATTTCGGCCGGATCCCAAATTCCATGCGCTGGCGATACGTAGCCCTATTCCTAAAAGTTCATAATAAATTCACGGAATTGCCCATTGCGCAACGTTGCTCATTGGGCAACATGAATGCTATATTGAAAACAGTATTGAAAATGGATGGCGCGCATTCGGGAGGTGACGAACCATGAATAAATCAAACCTGCGCGAAATCAAAAAAGAAGCGACCGCGCACGCGCTCGCCGAGGCGGCCTTCCAGCTTGCGCTGGAGCGAGGGCTGGATGGCTTCGTCGTCGAAGATATCGTCCAGCGGGCCGGGTATTCCAGAAGAACGTTCGCGAACCACTTTTCGTGCAAGGAGGAAGCGGTAGCCACGGCGTCGGTCCCATATCACGACGTCGATGAATTTTTTGAGGTGCTGCACCGGATGCCCGACACGACCTCCCCCATCGACGCCATGCATCAATTCGTGAAGATGCAGCTTGCGGAGGAATCGCTTCGCAGGATGAAGCAGCTGTTTACGCTGTCCAAGAGTTACCCGAACCTCAAGCCCTATACGCTAAGCGCCGTCCACCACTTGCAAGGCGAAGTCCAACAGCTCTTGACCGAGCTGTACCGGGAGACGCATCCGCAGGAGTACACCTATCTGCTCGCCGGCTCGGTATGCTCCACGCTCGTACCGCTGCTGGACGGCACGTTCCGGATTACGCTCCCGGGCGAGTCGCCGGACGAGGATTCCGGGGCCGCAACGTTCGAGAGCTATTTCGAATCCGTCTTCGCCCGCTTGCGGGCGGGATTCTAGCTCTGTGACGGGCATGCTCGCGGCATTTTCGTGGGGGTTGCGGGGGGGGGGGGGGGTCACGGCTAGCAACAGCTCGCGGAAGGCTCGCGAAAAGCTCGCGGGGGGGGGCTCGCGGGAACCTCGCGGACTAGCAACAACTCGCGGATACTCGCGCAAGGCTCGCGGAAGGCTCGCGGAAGGCTCGCGGATACTCGCGCAAGGCTCGCGGACTAGCAACAACTCGCGGATACTCGCGCAAGGCTCGCGGAAGGCTCGCGGAAGGCTCGCGGATACTCGCGCAAGGCTCGCGGACTAGCAACAACTCGCGGATACTCGCGCTCAATCTCGCTAGAGCTCGCTGCAACACGAGGTAATTACAGGGCCAATTTGCTCTAACGGACGGCAGAGCCTCTATTGCACCAGAAATGGGCATATCCAAAATGTAACGGACGCCACGGCCGTTATTGGCTCCCATTCGGCCGATCTTGCCCGATTTTCGTCCAGATAGCGGCCCCGGTGTCCGTTACGTTGCCAAAAGCGCCGTTTGGACGCCAATAGCGCTCCCTGTGTCCGTTAGACAGCCCAAAGGCGAGCTGCTTGATGCCATTCCACGGCAACTCGCACAATCTTGCGCTTAGGCAGCTCCAAGCGAGACTCGACCGCTCTAAACTAGACATTTGAAGGAGAGACACAATCAGCATGTCCAAATTATTGTATCGAATCGGCAAAGCCGCGTACGGCAAGCCTTGGGCTTTTATCGCGGCCTGGATTCTAGTCATTGGCATCGTGGCCGCCATGCTCGGCATCAACGGCATGAGCGTCAGCTCGGAGATGAAAATCGAAGGTACCGAGTCGCAGAAGGTGCTGGACAAGCTGGAGCAAGAGCTCCCGGAAGCATCCGGCGGACAAGCGAGCGTGCTCTTCACCGCGCCGGAAGGCGACCGTCTGGATACGCCGGAACGCGTGCAGGCGATTACCGAAGCGGTTAACAACGTATACGAGCTCGATTACATTATTAATCCGGCCGAGCTGGCGGCGGCAGCGGGTGCAGATCTGAGCGGCGGCCAAGGTTCGCAGGCTGGCAACGGCCAGGGTGCCGACGGCGCAGCAGCCGGTGCTGGCACAGCAGCCGGGGCCGCGCAAGGCGCGCAGGCTGGCAACGCACAAGGCGCTGACGGCTCCGCCGCCGGTGCTGGCGCTTCCGGCAACGCGGGCGCGGGCGCTGGTGCTGACGGCAATGCGGGCGCGGGCGCTGCTGCTCCCGAAGGCATGGAGCTGCCGCCGTACATGCCGTTGATGGTCGAAGGCTTGCCCGTACCGGGCGTGCTCATCGCGACCGACGGCAGCATCGCGCTGTTCCAATTCCAATTCACCGTGCAGCAGAACTCGCTGCCCGCCGGCGTTACGGATTCCGTCGTGGAAGCCGTCACCGAATCGGTGGACGGCAGCGGCGTAACCGCGCTTCCGAGCGACTCGCTCAAAGCCGTGGAGGTGCCGATCGGCATTAACGAGGTGTTCGGCCTCCTGATCGCGGCCGTTGTCCTCGTGATGACGCTCGGCTCGCTCGTCGCGGCGGGCTTGCCCATCGTGACGGCTCTGTTCGGCGTCGGCATCGGCGTAGGCGGAGCGTTCGCCTTCTCGACCTTCGTAACGATGACGTCGTTCACGCCCGTCCTGGCGCTGATGATCGGCCTCGCGGTCGGCATCGACTACTCGCTCTTTATCGTGAACCGGCAGCGCCGGCTTATCTTCGACCAAGGCCTGACGGCGCGCGAAGCCGTTGGCCGGGCGGTCGGCACCGCGGGCAGCGCCGTGTTTTTCGCGGGCCTGACGGTTATTATCGCGCTTTGCGGCTTGCTCGTCATCGGCATTTCCTTCCTTAGCATGATGGCGATCGTCGCATCGGTTACCGTATTCCTCAGCGTGCTTATCGCGCTGACGCTGCTGCCGGCGCTGCTTGGCCTGGTCGGCGAGCGGATCTGCTCCGACAAGGCGCGCGAGAAGCAACGCTCCAAGTCCGCGTCCAAACAAAACGGCGTCGCCGACGTCTGGGTCAAAGGCATCGTGAAGCTCCGCTGGCCGGTCATCGTCGCGGTTATCGCGATTCTGGGCGTTGCGGCGATTCCCGCAGCCAAGATGGAGCTCGGCATCCCTTCCGGAGCCAGCGCCAACCTGGATACGTCGGCCCGACAAAGCTACGACGCGATCTCCGCGGGCTTTGGCGAAGGGTTCAATGGACCGCTGCTCATCGTCGCAGAGCCCAAGGACGCTTCCGCAGGCATCGCACCGGAGACGCTCGGCGGTATCGTGCAGGACATTCAGAAAATCGAGAGCGTGTCCGTCGTCACGCCCGTCGGCATGAACGCGGAAGGCAACATTGCCATCCTGAGCCTCATCCCGACGACAGGTCCAACGGATACCGCGACCAAGGATCTTGTTGAAGAGCTGCGTGCCTCTGATTCGGCCATCGCTACTACTTATGGCGTTAATCTCGGAGTAACGGGCTTCACCGCGATCAACATCGACATGTCGTCCAGGCTCGCGGAAGTATTCCCGACTTATATCGGCGTCATCGTTATTTTATCGCTGATCATCCTGCTGCTCGTCTTCCGTTCGATTCTCGTCCCGATCAAAGCAACGGTCGGCTTCCTGCTCAGCGTGCTCGCGACGTTCGGCATTACGACCGCCGTATTCCAGTGGGGCTGGGCCAGCACCCTGTTCGGCGTCGATACCGGCGGCCCGCTGATGAGCTTTATCCCGATTCTCGTCACGGGAATCCTATACGGACTCGCGATGGACTATCAGGTTTTCCTCGTCTCCTCCATGCGGGAATCGTACGTGCACGGACATCGCGGCACCGCCAGCGTCATCCACGGCTATGATCAAGCCAGCCGCGTCGTCGTGGCGGCCGCCGTCATTATGGTCGCCGTATTCGCAGGCTTCGTGCTGACGCACGACATTATGATTAAACAAATCGGCTTCGCGCTCGCGCTCGGCATTCTCATCGACGCGTTCTTCGTCCGGATGGCGCTCGTGCCGGCCGTCATGGCTCTCTTTGGCGACAAAGCCTGGTGGCTGCCGAAGTGGCTGGATCGCTTGCTCCCGAACCTCGACGTCGAAGGCGACAAGCTCATCGCCGAGCTTCAGGCCAAGGAAGGCGCTAAGTCTCATTAAACGTGAGGATTGCCTTGGATATGAGGGACAAACAGTTAGCTCGCAAGCCAAACAAACTAACCAGCTAAAAGCTAAAGAGAAAACAACTAGCGAAAAAGCGCCACGCCGTTCCCAAACGGCGTGGCGCTTTTTCGCTATCCATATTATCCTCGCGGCATTGCCTCTGATTTCTTTTGATCTTTTGAACAGCTTGACGATCTCATCGTTTGAGATATAGGCTAATCCCTTCTATACTCGGTTTTCGATCGTTACGCGGCTCTCCATGCTGCCTATGATACCGTCCAGATCATCGAATACAAGCTTAATGACAATAACTTGCGAGACGAATTCGTTAACCGGAATGTCGGATACATGCAAGTAATCCTTCTCGTTCGCCAATGTCGGCATCTTCTCTACGACAGCCTTCACGGCGGCTCCATTATTTAACAAAATTGCACTATGGGGCAAGACCGAGACAGGATTTAGAATGATTCCGGAGCTCTCGGGTGCCGGCACCAGATGTACGTACAGCGCGTTTCCTTTGCGGGTAAACATCAAATCGTCTCTTCCGAATACTTCCGAGATCGGCTCCGCGCCCTCATATGCCTCTTTAACCGATAGATACCATAGTCCAACTCCCCGGATAATGTTAGCTCCTATCTCAGGAATCGTGCCATCGGCTCGAGGGCCGACGTTGAGAGCGTAATTGCCTCCCATCGCCATGATCTTGGCGATGCTCTGCGTCAGAAACTGCTGCGAATAATAGTCCTCGTTCGTCCGGTATCCCCAGCTTTGCCTGCCGATCGATTGGACGGCCTCCGTCGGTTTGTCGAATTTCCACCCATCCGGAACGTGTCTCTCCGGCGTGGAATAGTCGCCATCCTCAAAGCCTCTGTCGTTAATCAGAATGCCGGGCTGCAAGCGACGAATAATGGCGTTAAGCGTCGGATCGTAGATGTTCGGAGGGATGTCCCAGAAGAAGCTCATGATTTCACCGTAATTCGTACATAGCTCCGCGATCTGATTTTTGACAAAATCGATATACCGGTCCATATCCGGCTCATCCTCCGGCGCGGGCGGTACTTGATGGGAGCTTAGCGGGTTGTAGCCGTTGGGGTGATGCCAATCCGGAATCGAATAGTATAAGCTAAGTCCCATCCCCCTCCGCTTGCAAGCATCCGCTAACATGGCCAGCGTGTCACGCCCGTAAGGTGTATGGGTAATCTTGAAGTTCGTATATTGCGTATCCCACAAGCAAAAGCCGTCATGATGCTTGGTAGTGAAGCAGATGTAAGTCATCCCGGCTTGCTCCGCCAAGTCGATCCACTCGTCCGGATCGAAGCGCTGCGGATCGAACTGCGCTTGCAGCGCTTGGTATTGCCGCTTATCCATCCCTTGACGCATCTGGATCTGTTCATGCCAGCCGGGAATCGCGTAGAGTCCCCAATGAATGAACAATCCGAATCTTCGTTCTCCGAATCCCTGAGTAGCGTTACATGCTTGCGCTTGATGTTCCATCCTTTTGTACCTCCAGCGAATCAGCATTGCGATATTAACCTGCATAAATGGCTGCATCGTCAGGCGCTAATCTGATGACATTAGTATTAATCTACTAATACAGCTCCAATTCTTATCCAATTGCCTTCAGACTGCGGATGCTTCTCCTGCAACACTTTGATCTTAAGCACATGCTCGCCGGCTTCAAGATTATGGTCAAGTATGCAATAACCAGCCCTGGTAAAATTCAGGGCATGTTTGTCCCAGCTTGATAGTCTCTTAGGCTTGTTTCCGTCCACGCTCCACTCGATATCGCCTGAATCCGGTGCGATTAACCAGTATAATCCGATTGATTTGCCTTGAAACTTATACTCAAGCTCCGCGCCCGGAGTACCGCACACAAGCATATGCGGATATCTTCTTGCCAATGAGCCCTCGTCCTTCTCCCATGGTTGCCGGGCAAGCTCCCAAGCATCCACAAGTCTCCCCGTGCCGCAATCCATTGAAGTGACATAATGCTCCAAATTCCTTTCCGTCTTTCCCGGTACTATGCATGCTGCAAGAAATTTCTGCATTTCTTCCGCATATATTTGATAACCCTTATCCGAAGGATGCACCGTATCCGGTAACAGCTCTGTCCACGTAGCGAGCCCGCTTCCGACGTATTGCCATAATGTTTTCCCCACATTAACAGACGGGATTTCATAATGGTCGGCAATGATTTGATGTAATTCTACCGTGCGGGGGGCACAATCAAACGTATATGTTTCTGCCATTTCCTTCGTTATGGTGTATACGAACACGATATCCGTGTCGGGATTATGGTTCCATATTTGCCGCACAATCCCTTCCATTGAGCGCAAAATCAAGGCTTCATTCTTGCGATGATCATTAACGGCAAATTCAACAAATACGAGATCGGGATTTCCCGCCAGGAGGTCGGTCCGACACCTGTAAGCCCCGAGGTCCGAACCGGTACCTCCTATAGCAGCCTGTATTTCAGTCATTTCGCAGTCCGGATAATGCTGACTGAACCAGGAAGTAGTCAAAGCCCTCCAGCTGCTCGTGGATGGATCAGACGCGCCGGCCCCTTCTGTAATCGATCCTCCGAAATATCCGATGGTCAATTTTTTTCTTCCATTAATCGCATTGAATGTATGATGCAAAGGCTTCGCCATGGCTTCACCACTTCCTTTCTTAATGAACGGTTGCCTCCTTCAGCCAATGCTGTGCTATCAATCCATGACCTGCTTCTGTTGGATGAACGCCGTCTTGTGCCCAATAAGCTAATGGGATCTTCATGCTGTTTTGCGCAAATAGGCCATCCAAAGGTATGTATATTGCACCATACTCTTGCGCTAACAAGCGCAGCATTTGGATTTTGGGATCAAGATCCTCCCTCCATGCTCCCTGCCCTTCTTTAACTTGCAATAGGAACGGCTCCATCATGATGATCGGTATGTCGCCAACCTCCGACTTTACCCGCATCAACAGTTGTTTATAGTTGTTGTAATATTCTTCTGCAGTCGTAGGCTTGTTTTGGTCATACCTGCGCCAGGTGTCGTTAATACCTGCGAGTATGGAAAGGACATCCGGCTTTACATTTATACAGTCCTCCGTCCATCTGTTTACAAGATCGATTGTACGGTTTCCGCTTATCGCACGATTTATAAATTTCACGTTCAGTTCAGGGTACCGAGCTTTGAACAAAGCGGAAACATGCCTCGGATAGCCATAACCGAGAGCGTTGCCTTCACCCCTGCCGCCGGCGGTTATGCTGTCTCCCTGAAATAATATCGTTGCATTCTTTTTAATGATCAACTTTGATTAACTCCTCTCAGCTTCTATCCGCATCATGCGGTTTTAATCTTAATAACAACCTTTTTAACATGGCTGGAACCATGTACATGACATTTAACCTTATGACCATCCGTAGGAAAAAAGAAAATAAATAATCCCGACGTCGCATTCAACAGCTGTCTGTATTCTCCTCTATAAAACTCGCAATCATTGTCGGGGTTGTAATCCACGATGCTGGAAAGCTCTTCGACAGGCGACCAAAAAATGCACTCTTCACCACTCAGCGGCACATGAAGATCGATATATTCCCGATGGCTTTCAAATTTCATCTCATGGGGTGCAACAGTGTCATATTCAATTACACTCGCATAAATGCGATCCCCGTCAATCTCATAACGACCTTTTTCCATCTGATCGGAACAACCGGATAAAAACGCCATGATTTGGGCCATTCCCGGGACCATACTTTCATAGCTTTGCAGCTGCTTGATACTGTCTACTATCATGTTGTTGCTCCTTCATTGAAAGTAAGCGAGAGATCAGGCAGTCTCGACGATTTCATGGTAATGGTCACGCCTGTATGATCGCCAGAAATCACGACTGGCGCGCACAGCCCGCCAAGCGAGAGGACGTCGCCGGCAAACAGCGTTGATCCATAACTGATCATCTCGATCACATCTTCCGCCTTGCAAATATAATCCTCGTATTTAGCATCCATCACCCGTTCACCGTCAATTTCAAGAAGCACAGTCATCTGTGCCAGCTCGTCTTTCGAAAGAGGCGTAACGGCATCGCAAGTCAGATTACATCCGTCGGCCCATCTTGCGTAAATTTCCGGCATGGCGCTCTCCCTTGCAAGCGCCGGCTGGATAACCTGACGCGAGAGTCGCTTGTCTGTTACGCTAACCAAAGGAAGATAGCCAAGTATACAGTCCGACAACTGTTCCTTGTCCCCCCACTTGATTGTCTTGCCGATCACCACGGCTATTTCGGCGGTTACGTACAGCTCTTCCTTCTTATGGGGCGAATAGGTTTCGCTGCCGGAAAGGGCGGTAGCGACACTCCATAGATAACGCGGAATTGGCGACGGCTGGCAGCCCTGATCCAGAGCGCTTGCCTGCGTGTTCGCGTAAGTGATAACGAAGTTTCGCGCTTTCCCCAGAGTCCATTCCTCGGCCTTCATGGGCTCGGCAGCGAATAACTTTCCGCGTTTCTCCTCGATTTCCTCATCATCCAGATAAATGACCTTATTGCGTAGAACCCCCAGTTTTTCAATCTCGCATTCCACCTCAATTTCGCGGCCAACATGATGATCCATATCCACCCCAATGCCGTCCTTGCCGTTTGCTCCCATATGAATGATATCGCCGGGCAGCAGCTCCATGAACGAGCTGAAATAAGCGATTGTTCGCTCAACGCCGACCAGCGTAGAACAAGTATTGGCCCGATCCCGAAGCATGCCGTTCGTCCTCGAGTACAACATGAGATCGTACGGATGTCCGACTTCGTCCTTTGTAACCAGATACGGTCCCACCGCGCAGCTGATATCGGTGTTTTTGTGCGTCCATCCATACGTCATAATGGAAATCGGATCGCTATGTTTTCCCATTGCACCGTAATCCACATTGTAATACCCGTGCGCGGTATCCGATACCACCGTATATCCCGCAACATGGGACATGGCTTCCTCCACGGGTATGTCCTTGCCGGCTTTCCCTATAATCACTCCCAGTTCTGCATTAAAGGACATGCTCACGCTTTTCCCCTTTGGTCTTCTAATGACAAAGGGTTCGCCATGCCCGATAGCGCTCCCCGGATGTCGTTGATGAGCCTGCGGAATAAGGTTGATGTGGGCGATATTGACGTGATTGCGGCTGAATCCAGGGCAGTTGCCCACAATGCCGAGCAAAAGTCTCGGATCGGGAACTGGCGATAAGAGCTTCACATCTTTTAACAAATGGCCTGCTCTAGCCAGCACTGAAAAGCCGTCTGATTGCTCAACGAATCTTTCTGTAAAGCTAACCAGCTTTCTAAGCGTGTCCATCCCCTCTTCGCCAAGCTCCAGAAACCCCTGCATCGTCAAAGGCCATGGCTTCGGGGAGAGGAAGCGCGGCACGCTGAACTGGTAACCTGACGTTTTGGCGACTGCGAAATGGATCATATCGGTTTCGGCCTTGCCGGGCTCAACCAGCAGTTCGTCGCCTGTTACCGGATGGAGCAGCGAAAAGCCGAATCGTTCCTGACCGTCAACTAAAAAACTTGCGAGTTTCATAGAAAAACCTCCAGTTGTGCGGGTTTAAAAGTAATAAAATACATAAACACGGCAGCTCGAATTCTCCCAGACTTGCCATTAGGGAAGTCTGCGAGAATTCGGACATTATTCAGCAAACCATACCTATTATGTGCCGGCGCTTACCGTTACGGTCACCGGGTCGCATACCGTCGTGCCGACGGCATTCGTCAGCTCGCAGCGGTACACATAGACGCCGGGCGCCCGTCCGGACACATCGGTGACGACTGTCTGGGCGGCAGGTGTCTGTCCGCTCAAGGTCTGCGTATCGATCAGCTCCCCGTTCTCGTACAAACGATATTCGGTCCCGTTCGTTCCCCACCACATATTCATCGTGACCCGATACTGCGCGGCTCCGCCCCAATTATCGTGCGACAAAACCGGCTTGCCCGGCGCCGCATCGGTTACGGCGATCACCAAAGGCTCGCACGCCGTCGTTCCCGACGCATTGCTCAGCTCGCACGTATAGGTGTAAATGCCGTTCGCTCTGCCTTCGATCTTCACGGTTGCGCTCTGGGCAGCGGGCGTTTCATCCGTCAGCTGCCGCGTCTCCAGCAGCTCGCCGTTTTCAAACAAACGGAACGTCGCGCCGCTCTGCCCCCACCACATATTCATCGTGATATCATAACTGCCGTCCTGCAAGCCCGTATCGTAGCCGTTGTTGCCGGACAATACCGGCTTGCCGGGAGCTGGCGCGGCGCTATTCAATGCCATATTTGTTTCCAAAGCCGATTTCTCGAATCGAACCACTTGCAGTCGCTGTGCATTATGCGAATTTGCAGCATATTGTACGGAGCGGCCATACATCACAAAGATATAGTCCTCGTTGATGAATATGCTCGCATCGAGAATCTGATAAACTTGATGGCCGTCCCCGTCTCCGGCGCCCGTTTGCACAACTCCGCCTGTTGATAGATTACGGTCAACATCCAGTACAAACTCCCAATCTTTTCCGTTCGTGCTTTTAGCCATTGACAGCCGCGTGCGCGGCACGCCCGCTCCTCTGGATTCCGGTTTATTGTTGATCCAAACCATATACCATGTACCCGGATGTTCCGGATCCTCAAAAACGTTAAAGGAGCTGGCAACCGTCGGCAAGTAAGGAATCGTATGAAGTCCGCTCCATGTGACGCCGTAATCGGTTGATTCCGTATAACCGATATACCCTTCCGAGTTAAGCTTGGAGAAATACAATCGCAGGGATCCGTCCGCGCAGCTTACGATTTTCCCTTCCATTTGCATAAATTTATCTATCGCTACATTGTATTCAACTGCCGCCAAGTCCTTCGTACTCGTCTGGGACGCCGTCCATGTCAGACCTTCATCATCGCTATAGTACACGACCGTATGCCCCGACCCCGTAACGCTGGTAGTCGGCGAAGTGAAATTTCGAAATCCGACCGGAAGCAGAAGCCTCATTGTTTCATTCGGCATCTCGATTTCAGTCATTCCATTCACGTGCACAATGGGGATCAATTTCCCGGCAGAAGTCCAAAGATCCTCTTCCTCCACCACCTGACCGCGATTAACCCATGTCTTCATGTCGAAAGAAGCTTTGGCGATAAAATCGTTCCCGATTTGCAAATAGGTTCCATTGTCCAATTGCATGATGACTCTGTAGCTTCCTGAATTATTCAGCGCGCCGTACTCGTTGCTGATCTGCCAGGTTTTACCGTCATCATTGGAAACGTATTGCCCATTATTGCCGGCCGCAAGTATAAGCGTGCTGCCAGATTGCTCCATATCGCCGTATGTTGTAAAAATCTGTTCGTCAACCGTATACTCGATAACCCCATCCGTCACCTCTCCGCCGCCGGGAAAGTCCATATGGATTTCATCCACATGCATAACGGCGTTATCGGCATACAGACCGCTTCTGCCATACCAATCCCCATCGCCGTCTAGCTCATTCTCAGGCGCAAGGACCGTAATTCCATCAACGCTCAGCTCCGCGCTATGATCAAGCAAGTCAAGCTCAATGTTGTAATACGTATTGGCCTGAAACGGATAGGCCGAGCTGTAGAACTTCTTTGTTTCGTAATCCGGTCCTCGGCTATATTCGACGTACCACTTGGACGCATCAACGTCATAACCCGCCTTCAAATAAGCTCCGCCAATTACATATCTGGCAAGCAGTCCAAAACGGGCGCCGATTCCAAAATCCTTGGCCAGGATTTCCGCGCTAATCGTCGGATTCATCTCGAATCCGTGCAGCCAGGTCTGGCTGTAGCCTGATGCGGTCGTGTTGCCATAAACCTTATTCGCATTCTCGTCCATCACGACCCACCGATCGGCAGCCGGACTCTCGGTCCAATGGCTTGGGCTTTCTTCAGCCGTTTCATCCTCAAAGGTATCGTGATACTCCGCAGCATTTGTTTGTTCGGGTTCAGCCTCAATGCCTCTTAGCATGACATTGTCGAAATACCCGTCGCCAGTCGTCCGCAGCGCGGCATAGCCGTAATCGGATATCGCATCAAATTCCTCTTCCGTATAGTTAAGAATGGGAACATCATTGAAGTAGACGGATAGTGTATTGGTCGTTCTGTCGATATTGACTCTAAGATTATGCCACTCATCCAATATGTCGCTTTCGTCCAGATCCAATGCTGCAATTTCAGTGACTGGCAAGCTTTGAGCGACGATATAGGAGCCTTTGGTACTGTTTCTTTCCGTATATTTATTAATAATGACTTCATACGCATCATGATTCGATTGCTGCCTGGTCGTAAACCTCACCAAATACGACGTTTCCGCGTATAAACCGACAAAAAATCCGGCATACGTATTTTCGCTTAATTTGATGTCGCCTTGTATGCTTGCGATTTCAGACATTGCCGTATCTATTGCCGCAGTATTATTTTTATTGGTCCCGTCCGCTCTCCTATTATCAGAATAGAACGCGCCGTCCGTCAGTAGCCAGTTACTATAGAATTCATCCATATCATAACGGTAGGTATATTTGTCGATATCGACGTAATCGTCATAAAGAAGGACGTCATACTGAGATAAGTAGGGGTATTGCAATTCTTCCATTTTCTTGAGAATCAAAAACATTTTGTTTCGAAGCGCCGCCGAATCATAACCGGCAGCATCATACAATGACATATCCGTTGCGGTAAAATCCATAAATTGAGCTTTTAGCTCGCGGACCATTGGAGCGTCTGCAACTGTTAAGCTGCCTATGGTCACTGCCAACACGTCATCTGCAATCGCCTTAACCTCCGGGCGGCGGTCAGCCACGAAAACAGACAGAGCCGTTGTCGCGCCTTCGTACGACACCGTGACAGTCTGCGGTCCCGGTTGATACGGATCATAACCCGATAACCTATCATAAGTCAGCGGCACCGTTTCTACCGGCTTCAAGGATCCATACGATACAAATAAAGATAAATCCTGAATGGGCAGCATTTGTCCCAATTTCGCTTGTACTATGCCATCAAGGGGCAGTCCCAAAACATCCAATGACGAAACGATGTAGTTGCCCCAATCTATGCTTGGCTCAACAACAAAATCGTCTGCCGTGCCGGAGACGCTGATCGCCATAACACCTGCCTTGCCCGGAGGTTTTGTCAGTTCGTCAATGGTGTACACAACCTGACCATCAACAAGGAAGCGTGCGCGAGTACCGTAAAACTCCATGCGCAGCGTTACTTCTTCCCCTAATTCATACCGACTGTCTTCCGGACCATTCAATGTAATTAGCGTCGTATTATTCCGAAGCCGGACGACATACTCGGTGCCTACCATGGTCAAAAACAAATCATAACCATTAAGCGCTCCGACAGCCGCAGCGGGATTATACGCCGTAATTCCGATTCGGCTGACTGTTGTGCCGCCGTTCATCGCTACTTTGGCTGAAACCGAGTAATCGCTCCATGTCTCGGAGCCCGCAACAAAATTCGCGAAGCCGCCGGTTGTTGCAAAGGAGTACTCTCCGTTCTCAACCTTATGCGTCGAGCTGTTCGGCGCAGTTGTCCAGCCGCTTAAGGTGCTGGATGAAAAATCGTCTGAAAAAGAAGTCGTTGATTCCGAACTCTCTTCTGCATGAACTTGATAGGGGATTGCAAAAAACAAGGATAGCGCTAAAATCACATTGAGTATTCTCATTCCCAGAACACACCTTTCGCGCACATCTCATATTTTCGGGAAGGAGCAGATGGATGAACTCGACCTGCTCCTTCCCCCGCTTCATTCAAGCATTAATTTGACAGGTAGTTGTCATAGGTTTTCTGCATAATGGCAACCAGCTCGTCTACCTTCATGGACTTCAAGGAAGTCAAATAAGCGTCCCATTCCTTGTCGATATCCGATTGCCCGGTGATCCAGGAAGCCCTGAACTTGCTCACGGTGTTAAAAATATCGGTTCTCGTTTCATTCAGCTTTGTTGCGTCCTCGGGATCGAAATAAGGACGCGGCCATACTTCCGTGTTGATAACGCCGGCTTTATCATATAACTCGAAGGTTTCGCCCTTCGCTATATCAGCCGCGCTCATCTCGATTTTCCCGCCTTTATAATCCGATTCCAGAATGGCCCCTGGAAGGTTGTTTGAAAAGAAGTTTCTAAACGTATTGCTTGCATATTGGGCCAATTCCTCAGGCGCTATCGTATTCACCTTATAGACGTCGTTGTTCATAGTCAGTCTCGGGTCTTCATTTGTAATTCCGTTATAGGCTTCCAGCGTCGTTTCCATCAGATAAAACTGATCAATGAAAGCCATTAGAATCTCCGGATTTTTGCTATGGCTGGTCAGTTCGAATTGGCCCTTGCTTCCGCTCAAATACGCCGGATTCAAATAAAACTTCGCTTGGTAACCCTCTACAACCGGTGGCAAAATGGCCACGTATTGATCCGCGAACTTCCCGGCAGGATTTTTGGCCGTCAGAATACCGTATTTTGCCGCGCCCGCATCATTTTGGATCGCGCTGAAGGTCTGTGGGGAGCCCGTAAAGTACTCATTCCACAGCCATTTGTTTTCATACCACTTTTGCATCGTTTGAATATAAGCCTTGTATTCTTCCGTCGCGGGAGCAAACGTGACTTTGCCATCCTTCACGTATACAAAATTCTCAAAGGTGCTGTCTTTTGTAGGGATGCCCCAAAGGGAGAGCCAGGCTTCCAAATGTTCGAACCCTGCGCCGGTACGGGCCAGGAGCGGAATTTCATCGGCGGGATCCCCGTTCCCGTTTGCATCTTTTGTAGCGAATGCGTCCATTACATTTTCCAGCTCCGCAAGTGTCGTTGGCACAGCGAGTCCCAGATTGTCGAGCCATACTTTATTGATCCAGATCGGACTTTCCAGGTACGTGCCGGGAACCTGGTTCACATAAGGCAGAGAATAAATATTGCCGTCCGGCGATGCGATTCCTTTGAGTACATTCGGATTTTCTCCGATGATTCTGCTGTTGAATACAGGCATCACCTTCGGATCTTCCAGGTACTTGTTCATCGGAACGAGGTACCCTTCCTTCGCGTACAAGGCCAAAAACGTTTCATTCATGGCGATACCGCCCATAATGGCATCCGGAGCATCGTCCGTACCCAGAAGGACATTCAGCTTTTCGGTGGCTCCCTTCGCATCCGCGCCCAAGCTGACATACTTGATGTGGACATTGGTTTTCTCCGCCATCTTTTTCAGGAAATCGGTTTGCTCCGGATTTTCGGCCTCCGTACCGTTCACGCCTGCGATCGTAAACGTGACGGGCTCCGCAAGCGGAAAAGTAATGCCCTCGGACTCGGTCTCTGGTGCCGCGTCTCCGGTTGCGGTCGGCGCTGCCGTTGGACTGGCCGGAGTCTCGTTCGAATTTTGAGAGCAGGCCGCCACTGTCACCGCAATGACCATAACCATAACCAGGGACAACAAGCGTTGCATTTGTTTCATACCCATTAGATAAACCCTCCTGTATATTTTTTTATTGTGATGTCTGACCGCGCCCCGTCAAGAGGACATGATCAAACCGAATCACCATCAGCCTTTTACTGCGCCCAACATAACGCCTTGGATCAAATATTTCTGCAGAAATGGATATAAAATGATCATTGGAATGGCGCCCACGAATACGACGGCGTATTTCATCAATGATTTCTCCATGAGCAAATGGTACGCTTCCTCGCTCGGCATGGTCTCCAGCAATGTTGTGTCTACGGTAGCGGCCATCTGCGCTATAATAATCGTCAACGGTTGCTTCTCGGGAGATGCAATGTAGATTAACGGCGAGAAGTAATCGTTCCAATGTCCTAACGCGTAGTAGAGTAATATGACCGCGATCATCGCCTTGGACAACGGAAGAGCGAACCGGAAAAAAAACTGGAATTTGTTAGCTCCGTCAACGATAGCCGCTTCATAGATGCTCTCCGGTATGCCGCCCTCGAAAAAGCTTTTGGCAATAAGCAGATTGAATGCGGACACGGCGCCCGGAATGACGAGAGCCCACATCGTGTCCACCATATCCAGCGACCGGATCAGCATAAAGCTCGGGATAAGCCCTCCGCTGAATACCATGGTGAAAATAAAGAACACGCTAAAGATTCCGCGTCCCGGGAGCCCCTTCCTCGACAAAGCGAACGCAGCCGGCAAGGTCACCGCAAGATTAATAAACGTACCCACTGCAGTATAGAGGATACTGTTTCTATAACCCGTCCATATTTTCGGTGTTTGCAGAAGCTTCTCGTAGGCCTCCGTATTCAGCCCGCTTGGATATAGAAATACGCGACCCAGAAAGATATCCGAGGGATTGCTGACGGACGCGATCAGAACAAACCAAAGCGGATACAGCGCCATGATTCCTAAAATCAGTAGAAATACCTTTACTGTAAGATCAAATATCCGATCATCCAAGCCCAGGTTTGACTTAGCCTTTCTTCTCAAAGATGTATCGCTCATAACAATAGCTCACCCCCTCCGTTAAAAAATGGACGTTTCGTTGATACGCTTGGACAACCAATTGATAGAGAGCAGCATAACCAGATTGATGCAATTGCTAAACAAGCCTACAGCCGTAGCAAACCCATATTGCGCGCCTTGAATACCGGCCTTATAGACATAAGTGGCGATGACTTCGGAGGCCGAAATATTCAGATCGGTCTGCATAAGGAGCACTTTGTCCACGGAAACATTAAGAATATGCCCCATATTCAAGATCAACATCGTAATGATAACCGGCATAATCCACGGAATTTGAATCTTCATCATGACTTTGAATTTATTGGCGCCGTCTATGCGCGCCGACTCGACGATGGACGGGTCGATGGAATTCAGCGCTGCTAAATAGACAATGGCCGAGAACCCGACATGCTGCCATAGGTTCGTCGTAATGTAAAGCGGCAGCACCAAGTCGTTTCTGCCAAAGAAACTAATCGTATCTTGGCCTAATAATCGCAGCGCGATATTGACTAGCCCCGTTTCTCCGTTGACAAACAGGTTAAGGATGCCGATAACGACAACACTTGAAAGCAAGTGGGGCAAATAGGTAAAGGTCTGCGTAAACTTGGCCAATCGTTTGTTCACGGAGTTAAAAATCATCAGCGCCAGCAAGATCGTAAACGGGAATGTGATGACATAGCTGACTACGCTGAGCAGCACCGTATTTTTCATAATGATGCCAAACCAGCCGGCCTGAAAAAAACGGGTGAAATTATCGAAACCGATCCAATCGCCATTCAGATAGTTAGCGCCGAGACGCGTTGTTTTGAATGCGATCTGCAAGCCATACATCGGCATATACGCGAATATAAAAGTGACAACGATTGCAGGAAGCAGCATGACATAAAACTCCCAGTTTGACAAAAACCCTTTTTTCACTTTTCTTGAAATCGGTATGCTTGTTGTTCCCGCCATCCATAATCGTCTCCTTTCCTTTACAAATGGTGAATGACAAATGAATATAGGTCGATCTTATGCCGCCGAGAAAACGCTTGCAATCTTCAAAAAGGAAACAGGGTCTCTCGGCTGTCTTCATTTTATGCACATGCGGAAACGAAACCGTTTTAATTGGGGAATGCGAAACGGCCCATTGCATTGCGAATCAAGAGGACCCCCGGCGAATTCGGAGGTCATCTCCTTGCTTGTCTGGCCTGAAGCTGGAGCTTATTCGATTGTCGTGGCTACAGACGCTTGGCTTCTCCAAAGTACCAATTTTTTCTTTTCCCCGCATAGCTGGCATACGAGTAGGACGTGCTCAGCCGAGGCCAGCCTCTCTCCACTCCCAGCTTGTCGAGCTGATATTGATAATCTTCCAGCAGGTTCTTCGTATTGCGCACGCCCCTTGGAGATTCTCCCGTTTGAAGGCTGTAGGCTGCCAAAGCTCCCGCGGCTTCTCCAATATTCCATTCGGTGGAGTGAACCCGGAATGAACCGTTGGTAACATGGGTCGTACCGATGTTTTTGCAGGCAGGAATCAGGTTTTGCATACGGACGGGGATTAGAGCTCCTAGAGGAATCTGCTGCACCCAATGCTGGCCATGAACGGCTGCCGTAACGTTGGGGCCGCCGTCCTTGGCCCGTTCATGAATATCGATCCGGTAGCCGGATACTCCTACGCTGTCCGCGTAATCAACCGGTCCGTCAGGATGCATGTCCACGCGGAAATCCTGTTCGCATATGGTAAACTCGGCCTTGATCCTACGGCTTTCGCGGATATACGGATGAGCGGCCAGACCATCGTGGGTATCGAACACGTCATGTCTTGGCATTAGACCCTTGAACCCAAGCTCGGTTTGTAAATAATAGACTAGGGAGAGGGAGAGCTCCCTTGCCTCGTCAAGCGCGATTTGTTTGTCTGCCTGAGAAACGCCGGCCAGTACGCGGTCACGATATTCATTCCCGTTCATCAGCACGGTCAGATCGCTGGTAAAGAACGTCCGGTCAAAATTATCACGGCAAAAATGTCTGCGGAAATTCCACATGCTTTGCCGGTACGCTTTGTCGTCATTGCCCGCAAATAGCCCGGCCATCGCGCCTTTGCGTTCAGTCGTAGCCTCGATATGCGAAAATTTCGAATAAAATTTCTCATAAGAAGCAGGCTTGGAAATCGCGAAGTCCTCTTCCGGGTGATACGATAGCGCGATCAGGTGGGTAAACGGCTGCTGTCTGAGCGGGTCGGCATCGCCTTCCAACGCCAGCGGCTCGCCTGTCTGGCTCATGCTTTCGGCGCCTATGACATGCTCCGCCCCGCATATAGGCAGCAGATCGCCCAGCTCTGTAGCGTCCACGACATAGCTGGCCTTTATTGTCATTTGCTTCCCGTCATTGGCTTGAAATTCAACCGCATCGATGAAATCGCCGCTGGTTGCTGCTTTAACGGGAGTAAGCCCTTTCAAAATTAGCAATAGCCCTGCCGATCGATAGGGGGCAAGCATTTCCTCCAATACGGCCTCTCCTACCCTAGGTTCAAAGCCAAGGGCGCTCACCCAGCATGCTCCCGGATTCAACGTTGGATCCTGCCGGGCCTTTTCGTTCATGGGATAATTTCTGCGGTAATATTCCCTGACCTTGCTTCGGAAGGTCATGTAGCTGCTCGTATGGCCGAACTTCTCGATCCAAGGATGCTCGTCGATCGGTACGCCCTGCCCTGTTGCCTGACCGCCAATCCAGCCGGTCGCTTCTGTCATGATCACTCGTTTGCCCAACTTGACGGCGGCCAGCGCCGCGGATACCCCTCCAAAACTTGCGCCTACAACCAGTATGTCCGTCTGATATTCCATGACTTGTTCTACCTCCTGTCGTCGTTCTGTCGTCATTATAGAACCGGCGGAACGCTGGAACAATGGGCTATTCGGAAACGGGCAAGGTCCGAGACTATCCATTTGGCATAGGCAGATCCTCCGGCGGTTTGGGCGAGCCTTTCGATATGGCCGATAGCGGACGCAGCTGCCGGATGCAAAAAAACAGGCATCGGTTCAATGACCGATGCCTTGCTCATTATGCCTTGCCTGTATCCAAAGGATCGTATTCCGCATCATTTTCATTTTTCTGATGAGCTTGGCGATAAGCACCCGGAGTCGAGCCTGTTTCTTTTTTGAACACCCTTGTAAAGTTGGTTACATCCACCTTGCCGATTTTTTGAACGATCACAGCCACGCTGTCATTTGTTGTGATCAGCAGCTCCTTTGCCTTTTCAATTTTCAGAGCATTGACGTACTCGGACAGCGTTTGCCCGGTATGCGTTTTGAAGATACTCCGCAAGTATTGAACCGACATCGAAAATCGTTCTGCCAGCGAACTGATTTGAAATTCATATTTAAAGCAATTTTCGTTAATAAATTGCAGGATCTCGTCAATAAGCTGATCCGATTGATGTTTCTTGTGCGTATTTAGGAAATCCGTAATTTTGTGAAAAACTTGTTCAATTAATTCAATCAAATCATCCACCGTATGGAAGTGCTCGATTTCCATAATATCAAAACCATAATCCAGCGAATTGGAATAGGCCGTATCGAGTACATCCGAGAGACGTTTGAAATATTGGATAATATCGAAACAAATATATCTGCATGTATAAAGCGTGCATTTGTTCGTTTTAATATAATCCATCATTTCATAGAAACTTTTTTGCGCCTTTTCGATTCTCAATTCGGAGAGATGCTCTCCAAAGGTTTTCAGCATTTCCGGAAGCGGCGATTCCGTATCCGCCAAATGCGAGATCTGCCTGTACTCGATGACGCTTCCTACGCTGTATAAAATGATATATTCCAGAGCTTCGCGGCTCTGCAAGTATAGCTTTCCGATCATGGACGTGCTGGCGTCCATATCGCTCACGCCTACGGTAGCCCGAATTCCTGATTCCATAAGCCGTTTTAGAACCTCTGTTTGCGCGTGAATCAAATCACTGTAATGTTCCCGTTCCAGGCCAAAGATGCAAACGATCTGCTGATTAAACAGCAAATTTTTGAATTGGCATTCAATCGAGCCCGGGATGCTTAATGCAATGTCTTTGACAACCTCCGAATACCCTAACTCGTTTAACTTGTGGATATCTTCCATATAAATGGTCGCTATACAAAACTCGCTTTTGGTAAACACGACGCCAATACTTTGTCCGGCGGAATTTAAGCTTTGCAAATTATTAAATGAACTGTTCAGCACATATAACAGGAAGTTTTCATGCAGCGCGTCTACGGAATGTTCCGTGAAATTGCGGTAATCCACCTGAAGCTGGTTCAGATCCCCTATCGCCTTTTCTATGGTTACAAGCTCATTCTTCTCGGTATCCGAATAAGATTTCAACTGAGAGGCCAGTTTACGTATCGGAAAATAATTGAACTTTAGGCCCAGCATGATGATAACAGCGCCTAGGGCAAACAGGAGTATACTGACAACGATCACCCAAACTTTAATTTGGTTAAGGCTTTTCATCGCATATTGCATATCCGTAATCTTGACGTAATAATACCCCGTCTCCGCGGAATGCAGGGCAATGATATAGAGCTGCTGTCCGTCTATCGTGATCGTATCGGAAAAATCCCCGTTCCGCTCCTTCAGGAGCGGCGTAATATGACTGGCGATCATTCCCTTCGAATCCGGGGCAAAGCTGCTAAGCAATTGGAGGGCATTGTCATATACAAGTACGTTTTCATTCACATCCTGTTTGACAGTGAAATTAAAGAGCTTTTTTAGTTTCTCATTATCGATTACGAACGCAACGGTTCTTGTCGGATTGGAAAAGTTAGGGTAAAGTGGTGAAAAATAGAATAAATAAGATTGGTTTTTCGGGCCGATCACACGGCGTACCTGCACAGAATCCGCATGATTTAATACTTGATAAAATTCATTACTCGTCAAATCGCTGTTGGCGATGTAATTGGGCAAAATAAGCGAAAAAAAGAAGGTGCCCGACGAGGAGAACAGTTTGTTCGAGCCTCTCTCGTATAAAAAGATATCGCTTAGCGGATCCAGCAGACGCGTCAAAAATGACAGCGTGGACACGACGCTTTCCGAATTGTTTTGGATTTGGAACAAGGTCATGGTTGGCGATCCGTCCACTTTTTCCGTTAGTCCCTTTAATTCGGACATTTTAACATCATATACATTCTTGACTGTGTTTAGCTTGTTAATATTGGAGGTATAAATCTCTTTCTCGAATGAATTGTATACTGCCGAGTAGCAAAATAACAAAAATATAATAATGGGGATAAGTACTGCAATACTATATAAAAGCATGGTTTTCCTGAATAGCGTACTTTTGGCCGATAGAAAAAGGGATTTCATCATGCCCACCTCTAAAATAAAATTGTTGGTTGAAACCGGATTTTAGGCGCAAGTTCCATCCTGCTGCTATATTATGAAAACGTTTACAATTCTTCGATCGCTTTTTTCTAGCCGTATGGAAACGCCTCTTTTCATCGTATCCGTACATGCTTCCAGCGTCAAGTAAAGATCGGGAGGGGTCTCATGGAAAAGCGGGCATTACGCCCAGCATCATACCGGTGGCCTAATGCCCGCAGGGCAATCGTATAGGAAGTACATGTTTGTTAAGTAAACACGCGTCGCCCAATGCCTTGTCCGAGCTCGGCGCCTTGCGCGATTAAACGATGCTGCAGCTCGCGAATATCCAGCTCCCGCACCGCCTTGCCTTGCTGAACGCTCATCGCCGCCGCCACTCCGGCCGCTTCGGCCTGCGCCATCTGGATCGGGATGACTCTTGTCGAAGACATCGCCTCGTGTGTTGCCGAAATCGGCCGTCCCGCTACGATGATGCCCTCCAGCCCTTTGGGCAGCAGGCAGGAGAACGGAATTTCATACGTGCTCACTTTTTTTGTATTTATCCCTTTATGATCAGGTGTATGGATATCCAGATGATAGCCGCCGAGACAGATCACATCGTCAAACCGTTTGCTTTCGACCAGGTCTTCGCCGGTCAGCACATAGTCGCCGACAATATGGCGCGATTCCCGTATGCCGATTTGATGCGCCGTATCCAGCAGCCGAATATTCTCGAAGCCAGGCGCGTACGCTTGGAGAAAATCGAAAATATCTTTCATTTGCATCAAGCCGGCTACTTCTCCGTTTGAATAGCTCCGGTTGTCGTTCGGGTTGACGCCCTCGACGCGGCTCGAAACGACGATCATTTGGTCAAACTTCGGAATGCAGACGCCAACCAAATTCGCCCGCGGGAATGGAATCCCGTCCTGTACCGCCTGCTCGATATATTGCTGCAGACCGCCGAGCACAAATACTTCCGCTCCGTCCATCTGATCGATTAACCCGTGAACGACTTCGTCAGTCATCGAAAACGGACGGATTTGCGACGTATGCTCTCGGAAATAGGCAATCAGAGGCTTGAAGTTAATTCCGCTCACCCGGAACACGAGCGAGGACACTTGGGTTTTGTTGTCGAACGGCCGGCCGAACACATAATCCGCGCCCGCCCGAACCGCTGCATCGCCATCGCCGCTGCAATCGATCACGGTGCCGCAGGACAAAAGTTGAGCGCCTTCCTTATTCTGAATCAGCACGCCCTTCACGCATCCGTTCTCGACGACCGTATCCGTCAGCATGCTATGCAAATAAAAGTCGACACCGTCTTCCAGGAGCATCCGGGTGACGACATATTTGAACCAATGCGGGTCTACGCCGAGCACATCGCTAGTGATTGGGTCCATATAAAATTGCGTGGCGGCTCCAATCTCTTGCAGCTTTGTTGCGATCTCATAGGCGATTCCTTTGACAATAAGCTGCTGCTGATTGTTATGAAAGCCCAGCAGCGGCAAGCCAGGAATAACATTCCCTCCGACGAATCCGTTGTATTCGACGATCGCAGTCCTAGCCCCCGCTCGTGCCGCCGCCATCGCCGCGACGATTCCCGTCGCCCCGCCCCCGACGACAACAACGTCGTATGAATATTGTTTTAGCATAGACGTCTCCCTTTCGCCAATAAGCCATTATGATTTCGAATGATAAACACTCGCAAAACCTGTATTACAACTTATGTTGAATATAGCATGAAATCTAGAATCGATCAACCGTTTTCCGATAAATCTGTATTAAAACTTTAACTTTGGACTTACAATCATCCTTCGAAACTTCCGTAACGATCGATCACAAAATCGCGGAACGCGGTGGCGACCGGCGGCATATACTTGCCCTTACGCCAAGCCAGCCCGATGACTCGTCTGCAAGGATGATCGACTATCGACAACTGGACAATATCTCGAATGTTTACGCCGGAAATTCGCGGCAGCAGCGCGATGCCCAGATTCGCCGATACGAATCCCAGCAAGCTGACGACTTCGTCGCTTTCGAAAGCGATGATCGGCTTGCTGTTCATCAGCCCAAACATGTTGTCCAAGATCACGCGGCTGCCATAGCCCTGCTTAAGCGTAATAAAAGTCTGTTCGACCAGCTCCCGAAGCTCCACGGTCCCCGTTCCCTTCGATGCCAAGACATGCTCGGGATGGGCGAAAATAAACATCTCTTCCGCCCACAGCGGCTTCCACTGGATCTCCGCCGGTGTTTCCATCAGCGAGGAAAGGCAGAAGTCGATTTCCCCCCGAGACAGTTGCTCCATCATAGCCGCGGTCGAATTTTGGTGAAAAGCAAAGTTGACTTGGGGGTAGACGTCCAAATAACTTCGCACCATGTCAGGCACCAAGCGGATGCCTAGCGACTTGAGAAAAGCGAGCGATATATTGCCGTTTCCCGGATCCTGCATAGCGAGCAAATTCCGTTTGGCATCCTTCATTTCCTGCAGGATTCGCGCCGCATGGCCGTGAAACTCTTTGCCGAATACATTGAGGACAACCGACCTTCCTTGCCTGTCGAACAATGGCACTCCCAGTTCATGCTCCAGTTGCGCGATCGATCGACTGAGAGCCGGCTGCGAGATCGCAAGACGCTCCGCCGCTTTGGTAAAATGCTGAAGCTCCGCTACCATATGAAAATACTCCAATTGCTGCCACTCCATACCCTCATCCTCGCAATCTCGAATTAACGGTTCATTCATTACATTATCGTATAGATACTATATAAATAATGCATTATTAATCATATAAATTATATGATTAAATGGAGTCAGCCTGGGCTATACGGAGGAAGCTAATCGTGATTATTCAAATTGTGGCATCGATGTTCGCCATCGGATTGCTGCTGGGATTCGTCGGAGCAGGCGGTTCGGGCTTCATCATCGCCATTCTGACCGCCGTATTCGGCTTCGGCATTCATACCGTGCTTGGAACCGCCTTGCTGGCGATGCTGCTCGCCTCGCTGTCTGGTGCCGTAAGCCATTACAGGGAGGGAAACGTGCAGCTGCGGGCGGGACTAACCGCGGGTTTGGCCGGCAGTGCAGGGGCATGGGCCGGCTCCATGTTATCAGTCGGGATTCCCGAAGGAGCGCTAAGCCGTCTTACGGCAACGATGCTCATATTGTCCGGCATTGCTTTATGGATCCGCATGGCGATCGTAAGACGCGGCCAATCGTCCGAAGTCCGGCAGCCCGACGCTTCGGGAGGCCGTTTCTGGACTGCGGCGCTGGGCGTCGGCCTTGCGACCGGCATGTTGTCGGGGATGTTCGGCATCGGTTCGACGCCTTTTATACAGATCGGACTGATGGCATGGCTCGGCTTGTCCGCAAGGCAGGCCGCGGGCACGACAATGCTGGTCATCATTCCAATCGCATTGAGCGGCAGCATGGGGTTTTATCGGATGGGCATGCTGGATTTGGGGCTTTTTGTACAAGTCGCGGGCGGTACTATGCTGGGCTCTTACCTAGGGGCGAAATTTACGAAGAGAGCGCCCGCGCGATTCTTGCAAGCGGCTATGATCGCAGTTCCAATCTTGGGCGGGGCTATTCTTATTCTGACGTAAGGAGTGAATAAATGATGTTAGTAGAGCAGTGGAAGCAACAAACCGACCGGTCGTTTCGTATCGCCGCCTTCGGCTCCAGCAATACGGAATTGTCCCTATCCAACGCCGGGAGACATAACTGGGTGGATTGGCTGTATATCAACTTGCGGCAGCAAATCGGCAATCACATTACCATTACCAATCTGGGTATTGGCGGAGAAACGACGGCAGACCTGCTGAACCGGGTTCATCGGGACGTGGCTCCGCTCCAACCGTCGATGGCGATCATCACAATAGGCGGCAACGATGCCAATGTGCAAATGCCTGCAATCGAGTACGCCGAACGGCTGCGGCAGCTATGCGGCATTATCGCAAGCTATGGCGCGCAGCCCGTTCTTCAGACGTATTATTGTCCCGTTTATCATGAATGCTTACCTGATTTCCGAGAGCGATTCGAAACCAACATGCGGATTGTTCGAGAACTGGCCGTTGAATTAAGCACCCCGCTCGTGGATCAGTACGCCTTCTTCGAGCCCTTCTACCGGTCTAACCCCGATGATTATATCAAGCTGATGCGTGACAGGATGCACGTCAACCATCTAGGAAATCTCGTCATGGGTCAATATATCTCTCGTTGCTTCGGGCTATCCCCGCTCCCTGTCCCTGATGATCTGGCGTCCGAGTTTGATTCTTTATACATGCAGATGGAGGCGCTCTACGAACAATCGAAGATCGGATAGCTGGAAGACGTCGAATCATCATTTTTTCGCACAATGTTTACGCCAAAAAAGCGCGTCCTTTGATCTCTCACGAGAACTGAAGACGCGCTATATTATCGTTCAAACCGGGAGCGGAAATCGTCTTTTGCGTTCATGTATACGTCACGCTGCCAGGCTACGCTTGAGCCGGACGCGAGCTTTGCCGGACGACAAGCTCGGGCTGCAGCACGACGATCTTGTTATTGAGCACCGTTTCTCCGTTCATCATGTCGAGCAGCAACTCCGCGGCGCTTACGCCGATGTCATACGTCTGGAACTTGACCGACGTCAGCTTCACCGGCAAGCTCTCGCAAACGCCGGTATTGTCGTAACCAACGACGAGCACTTCTTTCCCGACGATAAGCCCTCTCTCGGCGAGCGCTTCGCAAGCACCCTTGGCGATGCCGTCGTTAAAGCAAAAAATAGCGTCTGGCGTTACGCCTCTCTCCAGCAGTTGATTGACGCTGTCGTAGCCTTGGCGCTCCGTTTCGAAGGTTGGCTCGAACAGGACCAGCCGATCATCCACGCTGATCCCCGCTTCGGCAAGCGCGCTCGTATAGCCTTGATACCGCTCGTGCGAGGTGGAATACGCAGGACGCGAAATATAGGCAATATCGCGGCAACCATTGCCGATCAGATGCTTAACCGCCACATACGCGCCGTAAAAATTGTTCGACACCACCTTCGGCGCTTCCACCCCGTCAATTCCGCGATTGCAGAAGACGATCGGAATGCCGGCCTCCCGCATCTTGCCGAACAGGGTCAAATCAGTATGTCCGATTATGGCCGGAACGATAATGAGACCCTGAATGCCCACATCGATCATTTTGTTCATATACCCCGCCTGCTTCTCGGTCTGATTGTCCGTATTGCAGATGACGAGGTTCATGTCATGCCGGTTCATTATATCTTCAACTCCGCGCAAGATCCCCGGGTACGTATCATGCCGGATATCCGGAATAATGAGCCCGACGGAACGGAACGCGCTTCTCGAAGCATGCTCCGCAGCGACCGTCCTCTCCCCGGATACGTACGTACCGCTACCATCTTTGGCGTATAGATAGCCTTCGCCGATCAGTTCGGAAATCGACCGCTCAATCGTCGTGCGGGCAGCATTGTATTGCTTGGCCAAGGCGTTGCGCGAAGGCAGGCGAACATGCGGCTCAAGTAGCTTTATCTGCTCGATCAGCTTGTGCTTCACTTCCGTGTATCGATATTCATATTCTTTCAAACCATTCTCCCCAATCTGTATGCTTCCTGTTGGTTTGATTGTAATGGATAAGGGAGTGGTATTCAACAACCCGGCGAAGTCAAGTAAGATCGCTGTAGCGCTTTCATAACTTCACCATTTCGAAACCTGTACGCCGTTGCTTTGCAGCAAGCTGTTGCCCCGATAAAACTCGGCGATACGCGCCGTCTCCTCGGGTGAAAAACGCTTAAGCGGCGAACGGACGACCGGTGTCTTAATTACGCCTTGTAAGTGGAGTATCGCTTTTTCGTAAGGGATGACGTCAAATTGCAGCATATGGGCGATCACCTCGTTCGCTTGCGCTTGCAGAGCCGGCAGCATGCTCCATTGCCCTGTCGTCGCGAACGAAAACATATCCCTAAAAAGCGAAGGCATCATATTAAACGTGCTGCCGACTGCGCCGTCCGAGCCCATGAGCACCGATGCCCCATACACTTCGTCATGTCCGTTCAGGATCAGGAAGCGTTCGCCGCACTTCACGCGAATTTGCTGCATCTCGAACAGATTCATCGATGTAAATTTGACCCCTAGGCATTGCGGATGCCGAGACATTTTTTCGTAAAAATCTACGGTCAGGCTAACTCCAGTCGCCCCGGGAAAATGATAGATCAACATGGGAATAGCTACGGCGGACATGATCTCTTCATAGTGCTGCTGCAATTCCTGTATGCCTGCTTTGTAGTAGAACGGCACGACTGCAGATACCGCATCCGCTCCCGTCTCTTCTGCATGCACGGCCAGCTCGACGCTATCCCGCGTGCTAATGCATCCGACGTGCGCAATCACCTTCACCCGCTTCGCCGTAGCTTCGATCACCGCTTCAAGCAACTTCTTCCGCTCCGTCATCGATAGCATGAACGCCTCTCCGGTGCTGCCTCCGACATAAAATCCGCTTACTCCGGACCTCAGCTGGTGCTCGACAAGTGCTTGTAAAGAATCGTAGTCGATATCCCCATTCTCGTTCATCGGCGTGACTAATGCCGTATAAATGCCTTTCATCTGACTACTGGACGTCAAAAGCAACTCCCCCTCTCAGCTCGTTTCAAAAACCTGTATTACAACACAGACACAATATAACAAACAACCATTAAAAACTCAATAGGTTTTCTGTAAACCTGTATTAAAGCAAGTGCTGTTATACGGGAACACTGAGAGGGGTTTTAAAAAATCGAGGAATGACATAAGGATGGTGAAGCTGAGGTTTGCTGCACGCTAAGCCAGAGCACAGCCTTTCTAACTATTTTCCCAAGTTAACGTATACCGATAATAAAACCTTCGGCGAATCTGCGCGCCAGGCAACGCTTCGCGCGCCGCGCGCCTGATTTCGCCGATAGACTCGCGCGGCTCCGCAAGCCGGACTCCTATTTCCTGCATGCCCCCATGCATCCTGTCCGCGAGCTTGACCGGCAGCACCTGCAAGCCCGACGCGATATAATCGAGCGCAGATTTGTTCGCGGCAAGACCGACGACAAGCAGCTTGCCGCCCGGCGCCAGCAACCCGCGCATATGCCGCAACGCCGGCTGCAGCTCCATATGGTGCAGAGTCGCCACGCAGGTAATCGTCTGATACCGTTCCTCTAGCGGCGGTATGGGCATGTCCATAAAATCACCCGCGATAAGCGAGGCGTTGCCCTGCCCTGCAAGCCGCTTGCGAGCGCGTTCGACGGCATCCCCGTCGGGATCGATCCCGACAACGCTCTCGACATGCGGCGCAAGGCGCTCCATCAGAAGGCCTTCGCCGCAGCCGATATCGAGCGCGCGTCCGCCTCTTCGTCCGGCATCCGCCGCCAGCTCCGCATGAAAAGCCGTGTTATGATTCCAGTAGTCCTTGCCGTCCATCATTGTCGCGAGCCACCTCCCGATCTACCTTCCATTGTAGCCGGAGAAGCAAGCTCTGTATATGTCGCGCTAAGGCTTCTGCTAAACCTCCACTACCGCTTTAATCACCTTCGAGGAAGGGTCCAGCCATTGGTCAAACGCTTCGATCATCCCGTCGAACGAAGAACGATGCGTAACGAACTTGCCCATGTCGAGCACCCCGCTCGCCAGCACCTCAAGCACATGCTCGAAGTCGGCCCGAGTGGCGTTGCGGCTGCCCATCAGCGTCAGCTCGCGCTTGTGGAATTCGGGATCCGAGAAGGCGATCTCCCCTTTCACCAATCCCACGAATACCAGCTTGCCGCCATGCGCGACAAACTGAAAGGACTTGGCCATGGAAGCGGCGTTGCCCGTGGCGTCGAATACCGCGACGGGATAATCGCCGTCCGTGAGCGCCGCCAACCTCTCCAACACATCGTCGCCCCGCGCGTCGATCGTCTCGTCCGCTCCCGCCCACGACGCGCAGAAGGCAAGCCGCTGCTCCGAAATATCCATCGCGATGACCCGCGCGCCCGCATGCCTTGCAAAAGCCATGACGCCGAGTCCGATGGGACCGGACCCGATGACGAGCACCGTATCGCCTACCGCCACCTCGGCCCGTCTGACCGCATGGGCGCCTATGGCTAACGGCTCCGCCATAGCGGCCTCGTCCAGCGACAGCGTATTGGCCAGCAGCAAATGCCCTGCGGGCACGGAGATTCGCTCTCGCATTCCTCCGTCGCGATGCACGCCCAGTACTTGCATATGCGTGCAGCAATTGCTTTTGCCCCTCCGGCATGCCACGCATTCGCCGCAATGCATGTATGGAATCAAAGCGACACGATCCCCCGCGGCAAAGCCCTGCGTCCCGTCGCCAACCGCTTCGATGACGCCCGACAGCTCATGCCCCAATATGCGCGGATATTCAAAAAACGGCTGATTGCCCTTAAACGCATGATAATCCGTCCCGCAGATGCCGATCCGCCGAATACCGACGATAGCGTGGCCCTCCTTGAGCTCCGGCTCGGGCAAATCGTCCCTCATCCGGAACGTCCCAGCCTGCTCGCATACAATTCCCTTCATCTCGCCCCTCCTTCTCAAATTATATAAGTTGAACAGAATCTTCTAACAAGAAATCACTGCGCAAGAGTGATGATCTTCCGATCGCTGTTGTTCGCAGATTACTTGATTGTATGGACTGAGGTGGTAATCTGCTCACAAAGGCGAACGCTAACGCTTCTCCAGATTCATCTCTTTCTCCGCTCTTTTGTTAAGTACAGACGTTCAACTAATATAGATCGTTATATTTGTTTAATCCCTTGGTTGTACCGCGGCAATCCGCTTTCCCACGTCCGGCCCTGCACCGGCTTCAGCAGCTCCAGCACCTCCGCCAGAAGCTCCTCGTCCATCGGCTCGTCCGTCCAGGCCGCGTTGCGCGCGATATTAACCGGGTTGGCCGTGCTGACCAGGGTGGTCGGGATCCGCTCGTTCGACGTCGAATATTGAACGGCCAGCTTGGCGATGTCTTCTCCTCGCTCTGCTACCAGCTCGGCGGCTTTCATGCAAGTCGCCTTCAGCTCCGGATCGGCGAGATGCCAGTCCGGCGCGCCGCGCGTGCTCAGCAGCCCCATGGATAACGGCGAAGCGTTGACCAGCCCGACGCCGAGCGACTCCAGCAGCGGCAGCAGTCCCAGCAACGTCGTATCGTTAAGCGAATAGTGGCAATACGAAATAATGACGTCGATCTTCGCTTGCGGCAACATTTCCTCGAACAAGGCAAGCGGCAAGCCGCAAATGCCGGCGAACCGGATTTTGCCCTGCTCCTTCAGCCGGTACAAAGTCGGAATCGCTTCCTCCAGAATGACGGCAGGCTCCGCGAACTCGATATCGTGGAGGAACAGCATGTCGACATAGTCCGTTCGCAGCCTGCGCAAGCTCTCCTCCAAGCTGGACGCGATCCGGGCCGCCGAAAAGTCGAACGTGTTCTCTCCGTAACGCCCTGCCTTCGTGGACAAATAGAACCGATCCCGCGCGGTCTCGGCGATCGCTTGGCCGAGCACGGTCTCGGCTTTGGTCGCTCCGTAATAAGGCGAGACGTCGATCAAGTTGATGCCGGCGTCCAAAGCCGCGTGAACGGCGCGAATGCCCTCCGCGTCGTCCGTCTGCCGGAACACCGAGCCGAGCGACGACGCGCCGAAGCTGAGACTGGACACATTAAGCCCCGTATTGCCCAATTGTCGATACTTCATTGTTATCCCTCCCATGTAATAGCTAATGTGAATCGGCTCTCGCCGCGTTTAGGCGTAGTTTCTTATTTATTTCTCTGCCAATTTATAAAACCGTTTGGCGTTCTCCCCGAACAGATTGGCCCGCTCCCGTTCTCCCCAGCTCTCCGGAATCGCTCCTTCGAGCAGCTCCACGACTTCGTCGTAGCCCGCCGCGAGAAGGCAGACCGGCCAATCCGTGCCGAACATGACCCGTTCGGACCCGAACAGCCGCACGATATGATCGATGTAGCGCCCGAAGTGCTCCGGCTTCCAGTCCCGATGATCCGCCTCCGTCACCATGCCGGACAGCTTGCAATACAGGCCGGGATGCCGCGAAGCCCTCTCCATGTGGGCAGCCCATGGCTCGAACGCTCCCTCGGCGATACGCGGCTTGCCGATATGATCGATGACGCCTCTGAGGCCGGGCACGAGGTCCAGCAGCTCGTTCAGCGGCTCCAGCTGATCCGACTTCACGAGCAGATCGACGGGAACGTCCATCGCGGCATACATGCGAAGCGCTTCCACGAATGAAGGCTGCAAGATGACGCGCGCATCCTCCATATCCTGAATCATGATCCGGAAGCCGACGAATTTGGGATGCTGCCGGCAACGGTCGTAATGGGCCCGATGATCGGGATGGAACAGATCCAAATAACCGACCACGCCCAGAATGCTGTCCGAGCCATCCGCCAGCGACAGCAGATACTCCGTTTCTTCGATGGTAGGAGCGGCTTGAACAAGAATAGTTCCGTCGATGTCATGCTTCGATCTATGGCTGTCGAGATCGCCAGGCAAATAGTCCCGATACAAGACCGGCAGCTCCGGCGTGATCCAGCCGTAATCGCTTCGCGACATGGACCAATAGTGTTGGTCGGCATCAATGCGCATAGGCATGGGGATGTTCGCTCCTCTCTTCTACACTCTTATTTTACTACCGGAATAGGAGAATGAAATATCTTTGCATTGCGGTTTTATATCCGATTTTGATATATTGGTGGCATATCAATCGCACGGGAGGCCGACTTGCTTGCAACCGATACGCAAACCGTTCATGCTGGATCCCATCTTTCCGTTCGATCTTGTCTACCAAGGCTTTCGCTATTCCGAGAACGAGCTGCCGGACCATCTGCACGACCTGTACGAGCTGGTCTACATTCACGAGGGTACGGGCACCTTTTTTATCGATCATACCGTCTACGAGAAAGGGCCGGGCGACCTGTTCCTCATTCCCGGCAACACCGTCCATCGCGCCTTCCCGTCGGCTGACCAGCCGATCGTATCCACCGCCGTCTTCTTCTCGCCTTCGCTCTTGCGGAGCGATCCGCTGGGCGACGGCTACAAGCCTCTCGGCCCCTTCGAGCTTGCCCGGAAGCGCAAACAATATCGGATGACGCCGGCGGAACCGGCGCGGAGCCGGCTGGAGACCCTTCTCCGCGAGATGGCGGACGAGCTCGGCAATCGGGCGGCGGGTTATCGCCACGCCTTATGGCTTATCCTTCAGCAGCTGCTGCTGGAGCTGAGCCGGCAGCCGTTCTCGCAAGCAGAGCCGGCCGCATCGGCAGGCGGGCACGGCCCCGCTTGGATCCGCAAGGCGCTGAGCGACATGAACCGGGATCCCGTCGGCTGCGGCGGACTAGCGGAGCTGGCGGGACAGGCTTCCGTCAGCGCGAGCCACTTCTCCCGCGTGTTCAAAGAGCTTACGGGAATGAACGTGACCGACTATATCAATGCCAAGCGGCTCGTGCTTGCCAAAAATTTGCTGCACGAGACCGACGATAATATCGAAACCATCGCCATGGCCTGCGGCTATCAGGGCATGCGCCACTTTTACCAGCAATTCAAGAAGTTAACGGGGCTAACGCCGAGAGCCTACCGGATCACCGGAACCAATTAAAGGTATAGCGGAAGATTAATCACATTAACGCTTATTGTCGAGGGGGATGGCCGTGTCGGGCGAGACGGGGGATACGCAGCAGCAGCAACAGTACGAACGAGACGAAGTCACGAATATTTTCCTGGAGAGGCATGCCGTTTATTGCGAGTTTCGTTCGGGCGGCCTGCGCCGCAAGCGGCTGCACTTTCATGAAGGCTACGAGCTGTATGTTTGTCTTGGCGGCAGCGGCTCCTACATCGTGGAGGACAAGCTGTTCCCGCTTCATGCGGGAACGCTGACCGTGATCGAGCCGAATGTCGTGCATCATCCGTTTTCCAGAGAGGACTCCGAATTCAGCCGTTATATCTTGACGATCGGCGAGCCGTACCTCGCCTCGATCGCCGCGCTCTGCGCCGGGCCAGCAAGCGGCGCAACTTCGTTTGGAAGCCTTGCCGGCGGCGGACACTTCTTCTTGTCGGCGTCGCAGCTGGAGCGCGCGCGCTCGGCCGCGGCGGCGATTGCCGATCGGCTGGATTCCGCGGAGCCGACGCGCGGGCTTTCGATTCTAAACCGCGTAACGGAGCTTCTTCTCCTGATCGCCGAGCTGCGGAACGATCCGCTCTCGCAGCAAAGCGCGAGCGGCTCCCGAGAGGGACTGATTCGGGAAGTCGTCGCGTACATGACCGCTTCCTATCGCGAGCCTATCTCCATCGAAGGCTTGCTGGAGCGTTTTCCGATATCGCGATCTCGGCTGCTGCAGCTCTTCAAGGCGACGACCGGCTACACCGTCACGCAATTTCTGACGGAGTACCGGCTTAACAAGGCCAAATGGCTGCTCGTCGACACCGACTGGCCCATGACCGAGATCGCGGCGGGGTCCGGCTTTGGCGATCTGTCCCACTTCTACCACCTGTTCCGCAAGGAAAGCGGCATGACGCCGAAGCAGTACCGCAAGCGGGAATTGGAGCGGCGGTCGTAACGGCGGCCGGCTATCTTACGCGGTATTGATTAAACAGCTCGGGCCGTATTTCCGTCGAGGCGCCCGGCATTTCCGGCAGCGTGTAGAAGCCGTCCTTTACCGTAGCCGGCTCCACGAAAATGTGGCGGATCCAAGGAATGTACTCCAGCATGATCGCGCCAGGGGTGGCCGCGACGAGATGCTGGTGGATTTGGCCCATATCGCCGACATGCGGGCAGACCGGAACGTCGTAGGCTGCGGCGAGGCCCGCGACCTGCTGCCATTCCGTAATGCCGCCGACCCGCGTCACGTCGACCTGGCAATATTCGACCGCGCCGCTATGGATGTAATCCCGGAACGCGTATTTGTTGTAGACGTGCTCGCCTAGCGCGATCGGCACGTTCAGCTCGTCGGCCAGCTTCTTGTGGCCCATAATATCGTCGGGGTTAAGCGGCTCCTCCAGCCAGAACAGGTCGAACTCCTCCAGCCGCTTGCCCCACGTCATCGCCGTGTTGATATTCCATTGCTGATTGACGTCGATCATGAAGATCACGTCGTCGCCGATGGTCTGGCGAACCGCCTTGCAGCGATCGTAATCCTCGCGCGGATCCGGCTTGCCTACCTTGATTTTGACGCCGGTAAAGCCCTGCTCCACGATTTCCGCCACGTCCTTGATCAATCGCTCCTTGCTCCAATTCAGCCAGCCGCCATTGGTGTTGTACGCCTTGATGCCCTTCGACTTCGCTCCGCCGAGATATTGCCAGAGCGGCTTGCCCGACGCCTTCGCCATAATGTCCCACAGCGCGATATCGACGGCGGCCAGCGCCATATGCGTCACTCCCGCGCGGCCGATCCAGTGCATTTTGCCAAACCGCATCTCGTTCCACAGCTCTTTCACCATAAACGGATCCTTGCCGATCAGCAGCGGCGCGTAATACTTGTCGATCGTATCGACGATCATATCGTCGCCCTCGGCGCATGTGCCCGTGTAGCCGTACCCCACGAACCCTTCGTCCGTGTATATGCGCACGCCGGCGAGCCCCCAGTGGGTGGCGATGTTGATGGCATCGGTAATCGGCGGCGTAATCGGAACATGCAGGACAAAGCTTTCCACCTTCGTAATTTTCATGAGTTCCATCCCCTTGTATGTAAAATGATTAACAACCTAAAGGATCAATAGCCAAGCGACGCTCCGCCGTCGACGGGAAGCGCCACGCCCGTAATGAACCCGGCTTCCGCCCCCGCGAGGAATAACACGGCCTCCGCCACCTCCTCGGCCGTTGCCGGCCTGCCGATCGCATGCATGTCGTTCAGAAGCTGCTCGGTCGCGGCGGGATCGGCTTGCTCCTGCGTCCATTGCCGCAGCAGCGGCGTGCTGACGCCTGCCGGACAGATGCAGTTGACGCGAACGCCGCAAGGCGCGTAGTCCAAGGCGAGCGATTTCGTCAGGGCAACGATTCCCCCTTTGGCAGCGGCGTATACCGGATTCATCCTTTGCCCGACCAATCCGTTAAGAGAAGCCATGTTCACGATCGTGCCGCGCGTCCGTTTCAGCTCGGCGATGGAGTGTTTGACGGTCAGAAACACGCTCTTGAGGTTGATGCCCATCATGCGATCCCACTCGTCCTCGCCGAACTCCTCCAGAAACTTCGGCATGATAGTCGCCGCGTTGTTCACGAGAATATCCAGACTGCCGAAACGGTTGATGGTCGCTTGGACAAGCCGCTTGACGTCCTCTTCCCGAGAGACGTCCGTCGTAATGACTTCGATCCTTGCCCCGCTCGCCCGCAGCTGTCCAGCAAGCGGGACCGCGGCGGCTTCGTTAATGTCCGCAATGACCACGTTCGCCCCGCGCGAGGCAAACAGCCGTACGATCGCTTCGCCAATCCCAGATCCTCCGCCCGTAACGATGGCCGTTTTTGCGATTAAGCTCATGCTCATGCTCATCCTCCTCACATCATATATCGTGTATGATTTATCGCAAAAAAATTATAGATAAGCTTTGGTCCGGGTCAGCGAGTTGTCCAAATGCCGCTTTAGCGCTCCTACGGCTGCCTCCGTATCGCGGGATAGCAGGAGCTCGACGATGGCCAGATGCTCCTTCCGCTCTTCCTCGATCACCGCCTGATCCAGGCTCGTTAAGGATAGGGCCAAATAGCGCTGAACCTTCTCGATATAGCTGCGGATCAGCCTCTCGAGCGACTCGTTGCCGCAATGCGCAAGAATCAAGCCGTGCAAGCCGTCGTTCATCTCGGAGATGACGCGGATGCCGTCCTCGCTGCCCGCTAACTCTGTCCGATTGAGTTGCTCCATGTCTTGTTTGAGCTTGCCCAGCTTGTCGACCGGAATGCGGGACGCCGCCTTTCGCAGAGCCAGTCCCTCCAGCTCCATGCGGATTTCGAACATCTCTTCCAGCTCTTGCAGCGAAAGCTTGGCGACGAACATGCCTTTGAAGGGTATCGTCTCGACCAGCCCCTCCGCCGACAGCCTGGACAACGATTCGCGGATGGGGATATTGCTGACCTCGAGCTCGCGCCCTAAACGGTCGATATTGATTTTTTCGCCGGGAGGGATCTCGTGGTTCAAAATTTTCTCTTTAAGAACCGTATAAATTTCGTCCGCCAGCACGTATCTGGTTAATCCTCTGCTCATTTCGGTAACGCCCCTATCATATATCGTACACGATTTATAATAAAGGAGATTGGCAGAGAACGCAATCGGCAAAATCTAAACACGCTAGACTTGCCGCCTGCATGCCACTCCTTGCTAAACATCTATACAAGCTGAACTGAACAAAGGGCAACCGATCGCGTGGCCGGTCGACTTTGTGTAGCATTGATCTATTGTTTTCTGTTAACGCAACGATTTTCAAACTCAATCATGCGTTTATGAACGCGAACTATACTTTGGGATAATCAACGACTATTACATTTTCCAGAAGACCATCTAGCGATTTTACAAATGCCTTATGGACAGGATGGGGGCCGTATGAACGAAGAGACTCAAGGCTATCGAAGGTAACCCTTAATCCAAGCGTGTAGCCATGTACATTTTCCTTTTCATCGGTTACATTGATGCCTGCACTCATATCGATAATTCCGGGAATCCGACCCTGAAACCCGAGCAATTGATTAAGCAATTCCTGTTGCTTGGGCGGTGTGATATTACTATTAAACTTAAATACGACGAGATGTTCGTACATCGTTTTTCACCCTCCTATTATGAATTGGTTATCGCGGCATATCTATTGGAACAGATGATGGTTATACGCATAAATATCTTGCATGTTGCGGTCACGATTATAGAGTAATTGCTCAACGAAACAGTATCAACCGGTCATAAACTGAAATCATTGGACGATCCTGTCCGCGTCCGCTTCCTACTCTCGACGTTCTTCCCTTAGCGGTCTCACATCCAGCGGAATAAGCTCGGGCTCGGCATCGACGAGACGGGCTTGGAACGACCCTTCGTATTCGAAGACGGTTCCGAGCAGCGGGTTATTGACTTCAACCGATATCCGGTACCGCTCTGCCCGGTCGTCATACCATTCGTTGACGTCGGCGATGCCGGTTAAGCTGGGCGGGAAACGGAATTGGAGCAGTCCTTCGTAAAACCGCTGCTCGCCGGAACGGATGCGAATCCCCCCGTTCGAGGAGACGGAGATGTCCAAATCGACCGCTAGATGCTGCTTGGTGCCCAGATAATCGACGATCCGGTCGCGCTCCCCGCTGTAGATCATGGTGGCGTCGAACCTCCGAATAGCGTTTGGAAATTTGAAGCTGCGGACCCAGGTTACCGTTTCCCGGCCGTAGCGGTCGACGTAAGCGAAGTTCTCGATCGTAAACGGAATGTTGCTGCCGCCCTGCGGGAACATGATGTTCCTCGTCGCCCCGGCATAGAGAGGCAGCGCGGCCAGCTTGGAGAAGCGGATATGCTCCATGACGCCGTGCCCCACGGAAGCGACGCGATCGCCGCTGCCGAAGCCGAACCGTTCCCGAATGCGGGGATGAAGCTTGCCGAATTCAGCGCCCAGCGCCTGTTCGTAGATGGAACTCATGCGAATCGACTCTCCTTTTGGCGTGTTCTGTCGGCATACGTCTTTTGCAGCGGCCGGCGCTGGGCAAATCCGAAGTCGTCCGCGACGCGATATAGGTCAGCGCCAGCATCGGTACGGTCAGCGTGACGGGGTTGAAAGGCGCGGCCGGAAGCTCTGGCGCGGCGGTGATCGCGGCGATAGAAAGGCCCGCCAGCAGTAGGCACTGAATGCCGTATAGCAGCTTGCTCCGATGGCCGATGAGGATGGCGATCGCAAGAGCGATCTCCGCGAGCCCCAGCAGGTAGAGCAGGGTGTTTTCGGCGGCCGCTGGAACCATTGACGTTGCTCGGAGCAGCTGCAGCTCCCCTCCCTCCGGGAACAGCAGCTTGGGCACAAGACCTTGATATAGCCAAAGGAACGTTAGCGCTAGGACGCAGACGTAATGGATAGCTGCCCGCTGCAGCGTAACGGCAGGCGCGATGCCTCGCTCCAGCCAGATGCGCAGCATATCGAAGCTCCATGCGGTCGCATAGCCGAACATCGGGCGAAATAGGAGCGTATCCAGCAGCCTGCCGAGCGCTCCGAACCGCGCTGAGTAATCGAATTTGGTGCTGAAGGTGACGCCTTGCCCGTTTGGCCGATAGCGCCAATAGCCACCACCCCGCCGGATCAGCGAGATCGGCTGCTCGGAGCCGAACGCCAGCGTCGAGATGCCTTCGCCAGTCACGGCGGACCTTGCCGACTTGGACTCCCCGGTACCCGAGATGTCGAGGCCGAAGCCGATGCGCGTCCGATAGAGGAAGCGCTGAGGCTCCTCCGGCGTCTCCCGCGGCAAGTAGCGTATCTCGGTGAAGCGCAGATCCCATTGCTGATGCAGCCGAGGATTTTGCGTGTGCTCCCACAGCACCTCCATGTCGGCGGCGATATCCAGTTCTACGTAAATCGGCTTTATTGCCATTCGCGCTCGCTCCTTCCCTCGTTACCCGAGGCTGTTACGCCAATTGTAACGTCTGCGAGGAGGACGCGGCAGTTCCAACTATTATAGGTCCGCACGCTGCGGGGGTACTATGCCGCATAGTACCTGCAAGTTATTTGGGTAACTTCGGCGGGTATCACGATGGATGGCCATTCACGCACGCTGTGAAGCATAAAATGGTGCGGCATTGGCGGGGGAGGTGGCTTGCTGGCGCGATGAAGCGTAAATTTGTGCGACATTGAGGGGCGGCGGCTGCATGACCACCGTGACTGCGAACGCTTGCCCCCCTCCCCGCCAACTACCGCTTGTCCCCTCTTCGGAACAAGCCTTTTTTGCGAACCAGCTCGACGGCTTCCTTGCTGCTCCTCACGCCGAGCTTTTTCAGCATTTTGTTGACCTGGTTTTTGAGCGTGCTCTCCGCCTTGTACAGCTTTCTCTCGATTTCGGACTGCGTGTATCCCTCTTCGATCAACTCGTACACTTCCCGTTCCGCGGGCGTGAGCGCCCCGAGCTGCTCCTCCCGCTTCAGACGGGCGAACTCCTTCAGCAAGGCGTTCATCGCCGCGGGATGTCTGTGCGCGGTACGTATCGCTGCCGGCAAATCCTTGTAGCGCGTCTTTTCGATGAAATTGACCGCACCGGCGGTAAATGAGCGCGTCATGACCGTCTCGTCGGTCAGCGACGTCAGCATGATAATCTTGGCCGGATGGATATCGTGCAGCTCCATCGCCGTGTAGATGCCGTCATGCCCGCTTCCGTTAAGCTGAATATCCATCAGCACGACGTCGAACGACAGCGTTCCCGCAAGCCGCAGCGCTTCGTCGGTCGTGGTCGCCGCGCCAACGACGAGCATGTCCGGCTCCCGGTTCAGGAACGACGTAATCGCTTTGATCCAGTCCGGATCGTCCTCCACAATCAACACTCTGATGGAATTAACCGTCATCCTTCGCTCTCCTCTCCAACCCCATGACCTTTTTCCTCGAAAATACGAGCGCCGCCGTCGTCCCTCCGCCCTCTCTGGCCGCCAGCACGGCCGACCCCCCGCTCGCGCGCATGACGTTGTAGACGTAGGCGAGGCCCAGCCCGAAATTGCCGGCGCCGTTCTTGGTGCTGTAAAACGGCTCGAACGCCCGCGCCGCCTGCGCTCCCATCATGCCGGGCCCTTCGTCGTCCACCGTAATTCGAACATCCCGTTTGCCCGCGGCAATCCGCACCTCGATCCGGCCGCCTTCTTCGGACATCGCCTCCATCGCGTTCGCGAGCAGATTTCCGAGCGCCTCCCGTACATGCACGGGATCGCAGATGACCGTCGGCCGGCTATCCGCCAACACGCCGATCTCGATGCCAATGCCGCTAGCCCGCTCGCGATGCTCCTCGGCAACGGACGCCGCCAGCTCGTCCAGCCGTACCGGCTGCTCGCGCAGCACGATCTCTCTCGTCCGGCTATGAATGCGCCCCACCATGCCCAGCATATGGTCCGCGGCGCGTTCGATCGTTCGCAGATGCTCGAGCGCTTCCTCGCCCGCGCCTTCCGGCAGCTCCGGCAGCGTATGCCGCATATTGTCCGCGCTGATGGCGATTTTCCCGATCTCGTTCTTGATGGTATGGTTCAACAAATTCGTGCCCGAGCTGGCCGCCTGCATGGCGCTTTCGAGCGGATCGCGCTCGAGGCGCAGCTTCACTCCGAGCACGCCGTAGACGAAAGCGGACAGCAGCCCCGCCGCAAGCGAATAAAACACGAATAGCGCCACATAGTCGAAAAACGGAAATTCCGGCGCGACCGCGCGAGCGACGTAAATAAACGCGAGCACCGCAAGCAAAGTCGGCACGATAATGACGGTCGTCACGAAGCGGTTACGCCGCCTATGCGCGTCCGTCTCCCGCCGCAAAGCCGCGACAAGCAGCCAGCAGGCGACCAAATAATAAGGTCCGCTCCACAGCAGAAGCAGACGATAATCGACGCGGAGCGACACCTCCCCTAGTCCGGCCGCAAGCATAAGCGGCACCGGCAGAAGCAGCAGCCAGGCCAGCATGGCGTAACGCCGGCGGCTCCGCTCCGGCCAGCCGGCATACGACAGCGCGAACATAAGCACGCCGTAGGGCGTCACCGTCAAATTAAGAAACGCGATCGCGTGCGCCGCCCCGGGCAGGCCCGTTCCGTCTGCCGTATCCGCCACTCCTCCGATGGCCGCGAAAAAAAGAAAAAAAGCCGCCCACCGGTTCGTCCGGCTTCGAATGTCGCTAACCAGCAGCACGGCGGCGGCGGCGAGCAAAGCGAAGAAATAAAAGATCATCGTATCCCGTCCCAATGATTGATGTGCTTAAGTTTTAATCGTATAGTATTCGGGCATTTCTCCCCGATCTCCTCCCTCGTCCGACCTTTTGCGGTAAGACCGCATGTTAATCCGCCAAAGAAATGTATATTGATAGGTCGGTTCGCAATCGGTATGGTAGACCTGCTAGCCAGATTAGGAGGAGAACCTATGAATCATCCCACAATCAATCCGCCATGGCATCAAACCCCGGACTGGTCTTGCCGCTGGGTGTCGTGCCGGGAGGCGGGAAGCCCTCCGTTCGTAGTCATGTATCGCTGCTCATTTACGCTAAACGAACCTCTTCGCGTACGCATACATGTATCCGGCGACGAAAGGTACGAGCTGTTTCTGAACCATAACCGGATCGGCCGAGGCAGCGAGCGGGGAGATCGAAGCAATTGGTTTTACGAAACCTATGAGGTCGAGCTCCCCGCAGGGAAGCATCAATGGCTCGCGCGCTGCTGGGCCTTAGGGGAGCATAAGCCATGGGCGCAGGTCAGCGTGCGGCCCGGCTTCCTGCTGAATCCGGACGATCGGACGCTAGCCCCGCTGATGGGGACCGGAATCGCTCCATGGGAAGCCAAGCCGATGCCCGGCTATCGGTTCGTCAAGACTCCCTCCGGCATCGGCACTGGCGCCAAGCTGGACCTGGACGGCTCTGCGTTCGACTGGGAAGCCATGTCGGGAGAGGGCGGCCAATGGTTCCCCGCACAGCTTGGAGAGCATGTATACCTGAGGTCCGATCAACATCATATCTCGTCGACGCAGCGTCTCATGCGCCCGGCAGCCCTTCCCGCCATGCTGGAGGCTCGCTTCCGTCCGGTCGCCGTACGTTATATCGGACAAGCCGGCATGACGGAGGCCGACGGACAGCCGATCGACGCCAGCCGCGACTTAGTAGGGGAGCAGGATAGCTGGAACGGCTTGCTCACGGGCCAACCGGTTGTCGTGCCCGCCCATGCAAGGAGACGAGTCATCCTGGATTTGGGCGATTATTATTGTTTGTATCCGGAGCTTATCGTGTCGGGGGGAGAAGGGGCCGTTATTCGGCTACACTGGGAGGAGTCCTTCTACGACGAGGCGAAGGGTCATCGCAAATCGAACCGGGACGAAATCGCGGGCAAATGGTTTCGCGGCATCGGCGATACGTTCCGCCCGGACGGCGGCTTAAACCGAAGGTTCGATACGTTGTGGTGGCATGCCGGACGGTATGCCGAGCTCCTCGTGGAGACGGACGGCGAGCCGTTGTGCCTCCATGAGCTTATTTTGCTGGAAACGAGATATCCGCTGGGAATGGAAGGGGCAGTTTCGTGCGGCGACGAAGGGTTGAACCGGGTCTTGGCCGCTTCGTTCAGGACGCTGCAAATGTGCGCGCACGAAACGTACATGGACTGCCCCTACTGGGAACAGCTCATGTACGTGGGGGACACGCGCATCCAGTCGCTGATTACCTACGTCAGCACGCTCGACGATCGATTGCCGCGCAAGGCGCTGGATATGTTCCGGGCTTCCCGGAGCAACCATTTGGGCCTCGTGAACTGCGCATACCCGGATCAGGGAGGGAAGCATATCTCCTCCTTCTCCTTGTGGTGGGCGGCGATGGTCTATGATTATGCGCTATGGAGAGACGACCGGGAATGGGTTCGGACCATGATGGCCAGCGTCCGCGACGAGCTCGAGCGGCTCCTGTGCAACCGCTCTGCAAGCGGAGCAGTGAAGCTGCCGGCGGCTTGGAACTTCTTGGACTGGCAAACCTCGCCGTCGGAGGCTTGGAGCCATGGCGAGCCGCCCCACGGTCCGAATCGTTTGAACTCGGCTTTTAATCTGCTGCTGATCCATACGCTTGAGCTCGTCTCCAAGCTCGAAGCCTACTTGGGAGAACCGGAGCTGGCGGCAAGAGCCGCGAGGTTGGCGTCCGAATTGAGCGAAGCGGTCGAGCGGCTGTTCTGGGACGAGAAGCGAGGACTGTTCGCCGACGATACGGACCATCTGTATTATTCCGAGCATGCGCAGGTGCTCTCCCTCTTGTGCGAATCCGTCTCTCCCGCTCTGAAGCGCCGCCTTATTCCTGAATGGTTGAGCGCTTCTTCCGATCTCATGCGCACCAGCATCTATTTCGACCATTATACGTTCGACGCGCTTGCGGCGGCAGGCCATATGGAGGCGCTGTTGGCGAGACTCGAGCCTTGGCTTGGCATGGACGAGCGCGGTCTTCGGACGACGCCGGAAATGTTCTCGGACGACACCCGTTCGGACTGTCATGCATGGGGCGCTCACCCGATCTACCATTTCTATGCGAACATGCTGGGCATTCGTCCGGCCTCGATGGGATTCGCATCGGTCGCGATTCGTCCGCAGCCGGGGTCTTTAACCTATGTGCACGGAAAACTCCCTCACCCTCTTGGCTTCATTGAAGCCAAAGCTGAGTATGCGGACGAACATTGGACGATTGAAGCCATCCTGCCCCAAGGCTTGCCCGGCACTCTCGTTTGGAGGGACAAAGTTTACCCCTTAGCGGAAGGGCGGAACGTATTCCGATTTGCTGGCGGGGGCTGAACGCGCCCCATCAATCTATCATGGCACAGGTTCGCGGAGCCTGTTCTCGATCCGACAGGGCTGCTTCTGCGTAATCCGCCATTCGTGACATGGCATGGCCTTGCATATGACCTTGCATATTGAGAAAGAGGCAAACCCGGCGGGTTTGCCTCTTTTTATGTCGATTGCTCTGTCGATTGCTCAGCCGAAGAAAAAGTCGAGCACGTTCGAGCCGGCCGAGGATTGCTTGTTATAAAACTCGGAGTACCCGCAGTTCTGGCAGTATACGACGATAAATTGGTTATGCTGGATATCGAACATTTTGGACAAGCCCGTCCCGGTCATGGCCACTTCCTTCGTATTCGCGTCCCGGCTCCCGCATTTGATGCATCCCTTCTCGCTCACGGCGACATCCCTCCAGATATTTGATGCTTACTTTTACGCTTCCAAGGACTGGAAGGTTGCATCGCGATACCTACGGGCTTGAGTGCGCTACCTATAATTGAGCGAAAATGATCAATTCTTCAACAAACTAACTCTCTTATAAGCTCATTTGTGCAAATATCCCCAAATTTGCCGCGCTAGTGGTCAACTTCGCCCCATTCTAACGGAGATTTGAGTATAATCGTACAAATCTGCCCCTAAAAGCCTATGTTACTCAAAAGATTGTGGATGATTGCACAATTGTCTGCTGACCGGCTTTCGCTGAATGTGCCTGTACTGCTCCTTGCGGCGATTGTGCCTGGGAATCCATTAGTATTGGGCGCCGATAGCGTCGCCAGCCCCTACCAATGAAGGCTCACACCTAGCCGCCGGTACTCCGTTACTTCGCTTCCGCAATCGCGGAGCCAGCGGTCGCGGCCGAGCCAGCCGCCGGGCTCCAGAACGACTCCCGACCGTGCAGCACCTTGGATAACGCCTCCATGTAGTAATAGTCGCCGTAGATCAGCGGCATATCGATGTTCTTGTTCATCGGCAGGTTGCCCGTGCCGTGCAGCAGCAGCCCTTCCTCCGCGTCGTCGTCCGCCGGGACGTACAACCGGTTGAGCGACTCCAGAATCGCGAGCGCGTTCGCGCGGTGCTCCTCGGCGCGTTCGACGCCGGCCGCGGCCAGCTCCAGCAAGCCGCTGGCGGCGATCGCCGCCGCGCTGGAATCGCGAGGCGCTCCCTCGTTCGAAGGCAGCCGGAAGTCCCAATACGGCACCAAATCCTCCGGCAAGCTGCTCACGAAGAAGTCGGCCGCCCGCTCCGATGCCCGCAGGTACTTCTCGTCGCCCGTGTGACGGTAGCTCAGCGCGAAACCGTAGATGCCCCAAGAGGTGCCGCGCGCCCAAGCGGACATCTCGGCGTAACCTTGGCCGCCCATCGCGCCGACTCGCTCGCCGCTCTCGGGATCGAATCGGACGCAGTGGAAAATGGAGCCGTCTTCGCGGAGGAACTGCTCCACGGTCGTGGAGGCGTGCGCCTCCGCGATATGGCGGAAGCGCGGATCGTTCAGCTGCTCCGACGCCCAATAAAGCAGCGGCAGATTCATCATGCAATCGATGATCGTCCAGCCCGTGCGCTCCGGCGAATTCCAGGCGCGAATGAACCGCCCCTTCGCATTGAATCTGCCCGCTAGATTGTTGGCAGCCACGAGCCCCCTGTTGAGCGAATCCGCATTCCCCGTCAGCTTGTAATTCGCGACCGCCGTCAGTGTCCACATGAATCCGATATCGTGGCTCTGCTCATCGTACCGCGACAAGAGCGGATCCAACCGCGCCTCGCACTGTTCCGCCAGCGACCTCAGTCCCGCGGCATCCGATTCGCCATGCTCCCTCTCCAGCAGCCACAGCAGCCCCGGCCAGAAGCCCGCCGTCCAATACGTCGGGTCCATCAGCTGGTATTGCCCGTCCTTGGAGCCGTGCGGGAAGCCCGCCCCGATCCGCTCGCTGGACCTGAGCGCCCGCGCCTTGCCCTTCTCCCAAGCTTCCAAAGCCCAATTCGGCGCATGCGTAAGAGTGTTTATTATCATATTAGAAATGCCCTCCCATTATTCCGCTGTGAGCGCGGCCCGGCCGGAAGCCGCAGCCATGCTGTACGTCCACCATACGACGATCTCGCAGCACGGTCTATATACACTTTTCCAAGGGAGGCTCGATTTCACTTGAACCCGACAGGTATATTGCCTAAAATGATGTATATTGACGGACCGCAAGCCAACAAGAAACCATTGCATGCGGCCGTACGCGGGGAAGGAGTCCACATCATGAGAAAAAACTGGTTCAGGCGGCTGCTATTATCCTATCTCCCCGTGCTCGTGCTGATCGTCTGTCTGTTCGCCTTCGTCGGCATCGTTCAACTGAATGAGCTCGCCAAGAAGGAAGCGGAGCGATCGACCCGCATTTACGTACAAAATTTGCAGAACACGCTGGAGCTGTCGCTCCGTTCCATCGAACGAATGATGCTGGAGACGATCTCTCGCAACTCCGCCTTGACCTCCTTCGTCGCCATGGAGAGCGACCCGGAATTTATCATCGAGCTGTCCCAGCTGCTCCAAAGCATGGTGAACACGCATCCATGGATCCATTCGGCCTACATCTACCGGGCAGGCGACGACGCCATCGTCAGCAACGAAACCAAGCTGCCTCTCGAGTCGTTCGGCGACCGCGAATTCATCGAGGCGCATCTCGCCAACACGGCCCGGCACCCCTGGAGCTCCCCCCGCCTCTTCCGCACGCTCACGCATACGGAAGGCGAAGGCTCCGTCATCTCGATGACCAAAGGCGTGCCCATCAACATCTACGGCCGCGCGCTGCTCGTCGTCAACGTCAGCTTGAGCGAGCTGCAAAATTTTCTGCGGCAATACGGCATATCCGACGTGAACCTCATACGGGTCGCCGACGGCGACGGCAAGCCGCTGTTCGAAGGAACCGACGCGAGCTTCGGCGGTTTCGGCGAACAGGACTTCCGCCTGCAATCCGAATACACCGGCTGGACGTATCAAGGCGGCCTCAAAACCGGCCGCACGGGCACCCTGCTTACGTATCTCGCGAGTCCGTATTTCATCTTAAGCTTCCTGGCGCTCGCGGCGTCGATCGCATGGGTCGTCTACATTACGCGCCGGAACTACAAGCCGATCGAAACGATGATGTCGCGTATTCAGCGCTACAACGAACGGTTCGCGGACGGCAAGGCGATCGAGCCCGCCGACGACGAGCTGCATTATATCGAACAAACGTTAAGCTCCATCATGGAGACGTCGCAGGCTTACGAAAGCAGGAACAAGGAAAACGGCGAATTCCGCAGGCTGAAGCTGCTGCAAGAGCTCATCGGCGGCGACGGAACGATCGACAAGAGCAAATGGAAGCAGGAGCTGGAAGCCGTCGGCTTGCAGGCGGGATTCGGCAATGCCTATGTCAGTCTGTTCGAGATCGACAAATACGTGGAATTCATCAGCCAATACTCCCGCAAGGATCAAGGTCTGTTCAAATACGTACTGAAGAAGGTCATTGAAGAAACGGCCAAAAACAAAGGTTTCCTGGTCTGGCAGGAATGGATCGACAATCACCGGATGTGCGTGATCGCCTTCGACGGGCCGGATTCGCCTCTATCCGAGACGAGCGTGCTCGCCGCCTACGAAGAAATCCGCCTGTGGCTGGAGCAGCATCTGCATCTGACCGTGACGGCCGGGCTCGGTCCGGCCGTTTCCCGCCTGGAGGACATCGCGGCCTCGTACGAAACGGCGGGACGAGCGCTGGATTACAAGTCCGCGCTAGGAGGCAACCGCGTCATCAGCCATGGGGAGATCGAGCTGCTGCGTTCCGACGATCTGTACGTCTATCTGCAGTACGTGCCGTCGATCGCGCAGTCGTTCCGCTTTGGCAACGAAGGCTGGAAGGAGCAGCTGACGGGCTTGTTCGCCGGTCTGAAGTCGATGATGCTGCCCAAGGAAGAAATCGCCGGCATTCTAACGTACATGAACTATTATTTTCACTGGGAGATGAAGGAGCTTCCGAGCGACTACCAGCATATCTGGAACGACGAATTCCGCTCTCTGCTGAGCGAACAGGGCGAAGCGCTGGAGACGCTGGACGAGCTGGCCGATTTCTATATCCGCACGCTCAGCGAATGCGCGGAACGGCTGCGGGAGCGCAAGGCGCAGAAGGGCAATCAAGGCGTCGTGCAACGCATGCGGCACTATATCGAGCAAAATTTCTCGAACCCCGATCTTTCCTTGCAGCTGCTCAGCGATATGCTGGACATGAGCCCGTCGACCCTCAGCGCGATCTTCAAGGAGGAATTCGGCGAGAAGTTCGTCGTGTATCTGAGCAAGGTACGGATGGAGCATGCCAAGGAGCTGCTGCGGACGACCAGCCTCCCCATCCAGGACGTCTCCGAGCGGACCGGCTACCAGCATCAGATGTCGTTCATCCGCGCGTTCAAGAAGACGGTCGGCACGACGCCGGGCGAATATCGCAAGACCTACGTATAGCTCTACCCCCAGGACGTGCTCCGCGCAAGGCGGAACATGTCCTTTTTTTGCGCCGATTCCCGCCTGCAGCCCGCTTCTTCCACGTGTATATCCCGCGAAAAGATGTATATCGACAGCCCGCAAACCCGCGCAGTTCAGGCATGTTAACCGTCCGAAATCGTGTATATTGATTCCCCCCTCCTCCCCGGCCTACGATGGAGCCACACCAAACAGCCAAGGGAAGTGAACATGATCAAACCACCAACCATCTCGAAGCGAATATGGAGACAGAACATCCCTCTGTTCATAATGTTCGCTCCCATTCTGATCTTCTTCGCCGTCTTCAAGTATTACCCGATGCTTGGACTCGCGATCGCTTTCAAAAACTATCGGTTCATCGACGGCATATGGGGAAGCGAATGGATCGGCTTCGATATGTTCGAGTTGATCTTCCGAAACAAGCAGCTTCTCGGCATCATCTGGAACACGTTTATGTTAAGCGGGATTAGCATCGTCGCGGGTTTCCCGATTCCGATCCTCCTCGCGCTGCTGCTGAACGAAATCCGCCGCGCCTGGTTCAAGCGCACGATTCAGACGTTCGTGTATTTGCCGCATTTTCTGAACTGGGTCATCGTCGGAGGGATCGTCATTACGATCTTCTCGCAAAGTCCCGGCACCATCAACCAGCTGCTGGATCGGCTGTTCGGCTTCACCTTCCCGTTCCTGTACAACGAGACGTCTTGGATCGCCATCTTCATCAGCTCGGGCATCTGGAAAGAAGCCGGCTGGGGAGCCATCATCTATCTGGCCGCGCTCTCGACGATCGACCAGAGCCTGTACGAAGCCGCCAGCATCGACGGCGCGAACAAGTGGCAGCAGATGACCCGCATTACGATTCCCGGCATTCTGCCGACCGTGTTCATCATGCTCATTCTGAAGATCGGGCAGCTCATGGAGGTCGGCTTCGACCAAGTTTACGTGCTGCAGAACAACACTGTCGCCCAGATTTCGGAGGTCATCAGTACCTTTATGTTCAAAATGGGCATCCAGCAAGCGCAGTTCAGCTTGGCTACGGCCATGGGACTGTTCGAGGCGCTCGTCGGCCTCGTGCTCGTCGTCACCGCCAACGCCATCGCCCGCCGCTTCGGCCACGGCCTATGGTAAGAAAGGAGCTTGAATCATGAAAAGCACCACCGGAGAAAAAATCTTCTACTTCTGCAACGCCATCTTCCTGCTGCTGGTCGGACTCAGCTGCGTGCTGCCGCTCGTGCATGTCGCCGCCTTATCCTTAAGCGATAAACACGCGCTGGCATCCGGCTCGGTCAGCTTATGGCCCGTCAATTTCGATCTGTCGGCTTACAAAGCGCTCATTACCGAGACGCCCGTGCTGAAAGCGTTCCGCAATAGCGTCGTCATCACGGTCGTCGGAACGCTGCTGAACATGTTTTTCACGATCTTGGCCGCTTACCCGCTGTCCAAACGGTATTTCATCGGCCGCCGCGTCTTCTCGTTCCTTATTATCTTCACGATGCTGTTCAGCGCGGGCATCATTCCGATGTACCTGCTGCTGAAGGCGCTCGGCCTGCTGAACTCCTACGGCTCGCTGTGGTTCCCGGGGCTCGTGAGCGTGTGGAATCTGATGGTGCTGCGCAGCTTCTTCGAGGCGATGCCCGAGGAGCTGGAGGAAGCCGCGCGCATCGACGGCTGTTCCGAGTGGAGACTCATCTGGGGGATCATTCTTCCGCTATCCATGCCGGCCATTGCAGCTCTATCGCTATTCTACGCGGTTGCCCACTGGAACGCCTTCATGAGCGTGCTGATCTACATCGGCAAGTCCGACCTGCATAATCTATCGGTGCTCGTGCAGCAGATGATCATGAATCAGACGCTGATGCAGGAGCTGGCCAACGTGCAGCCGGATCTCGCCATGAGCCTGACGCCGGAGGGAGTCAAGGCCGCTGGCATCATCGTCATGGTCATCCCGATGCTGATTGTGTACCCGTTCTTGCAGAAGTATTTCGTCAAAGGGGTCATGATCGGCGCGGTCAAAGGCTGAGCCTTCGTTAGGCGGCCGGAAATCAGGTACAATGAAAGGAGGTGAGGCGGCTACAGCAGCCACTGTGATCGGATTCATCCAGAGCAACATCATGCAACCGCTTGTCACTACATTAAAGGGGAGATCAAGTAGCCATGATCAAATCGAAAGCAAAAAAATCCATCCAACTGACATTCTCGCTTATGCTCGCCTCCAGCCTCATGCTGTCCGCGTGCAGCGGCGGAAGCAATACGAACAACGAAGGCGCAAGCGCGACGAACCAGCCTTCTTCGAACGGAGACGCCACCGCTGAGCCGAGCAAAGGGCCGAAGCCGAAAATTACCGTCTCGGTCTACGACCGCAACAACGTGCCGGAAGGCGAAGGCACAATCACGGATAACCGCTGGACGAAGTGGATTCAGGAGAACGCGCCGGTCGATGTGGAATTCGTGCCGATTCCAAGAACCAACTCGGCTGAAAGATGGAACGTGCTGTTCGCTTCCGGCGAAGCGCCTGATTTGATCTTTGAATTCTCAAACGCTTTCATGAGAGAGCTGGCAGACAAAGGACAGATCATTCCGCTGGACGAGATTATCGAGAAAAACTCCACGACTTATAAAAATTTCCTGCAAGAGAACGAGATCATCCAGAAGCTGACGAAGCATAACGGCGAGACGTTTTTCTTCGGACGCCAAACTCCGATGACGACGAACCACTTCCTGATGATCCGCAAGGATTGGCTCGATAAGCTTGGCCTTGAGGTGCCAAAGACGACGGATGAGTTCCTCGAAGTAGCGAAAGCGTTCACAACGGGCGATCCGGATGGCAACGGCCAGAACGATACGCTGGGCGCGACGTTCCAAGCGGTGGATTTCTTCTACCAGCTGAACAACATTCCGGGCGATCCTGTGAACACGTATTTCCTGGAGAACGGCGAGCTTAAGCGCTCGTGGGATCGTCCGCAAGCCGTGCTCGAATTCAAGAAAGCGATGTACGAAGCAGGCGTCGTCGACAAGGACATCTTCGCCGACCAGAACGGCGCCAAAGCACAGCAGGATTGGCTGAACGGCAAGCTCGGCATCTGGGGCATGGGCGGCCTTGAAGGCGGCGGAAGCTATAGCGCTTACGAGACGCTGAAGCAGAACAATCCGGACGCCGAAGTCATGATTCTACCTCTACCGGCATCCGAATTCGGCAGCTTCGCTCCTGCAGGCGGCACGCCAATCCAGTTCACTGCGGCGATCAACGCAACGGCCAAGGATCCTGCGGCGGTCGTTCAGTACATCGACTGGCTGAGCAGCGAGGAAGTCGCGAAGACGCTCATGTTCGGCTTCGAAGGCGAGCACCACAAGATCGGCGAGAACGGCTGTCCGAAGCCGATCGACCCGGCTAAGAACAAACAAGAGCTGAGTTATAACGGCGACATGTACATGATTGCCAATACCGGCCTGATGGGCGTATGCGCCGAATTCTCCAACCAGCTGGATCCATCCAAGCCGCTCGACAAAGCCTACCTGGATCTGATCGAGCAAGGCCGCGCGGCTTACCTGTCGCCGGATCGTCCGCTCTGGAAGGAAATGGAGTTCTCCCCTTCCCTGCCGGCCGACATGCTGGTGACGACGAACACGATCAAGAACACGCTCACCAATATCTATACGAAAGCGATCGTAGGCGGTTCTTCCGAGACGGTTGAGAAAGCGATCGAGGAAGCGAAGACCGCTTGGGAGCAAGCGGGCGGCGCTAAGATCGACGAGTTCTACGCGAAGTCCTACGCGGAGAAGAAGGATACCATCATCCACACGGACGAATACTTCCAGTACATTCGCAAGTAATCGTTCCCGGAATAAGCAACAACAAGAGGCGGAGCATAATGACTCCGCCTCTTGCCGTCTGCCCGGCAATGCCTTGGCGAGGTGCATCAGCCCGATTGAATCCGGCCGTATGAACCAACATTAACGCTCCACAACAGATACCGCAAAGGAGCACATCATGAAGAAGACCTGGTTTCGCCGCCTGCTGCTGTCCTACCTCCCCGCTCTCGTCCTCATCGCCAGCCTGTTCGTGCTGATCGGCACCGTGCAGCTGAACGACCTGGCGCAGCGGGAAGCCGAACGCTCGGCCCGATTGTATACGGAGAACGTGCGAAATACGCTCGACATGACGCTTCGCTCCATCGAAATGATGATGCTGGAGACGATCGTGCGGAATCAGACGCTGACGGCATTCGCGGCGATGACGAACGATTCGTCTTTTATCATCGAGCTGTCGCGCCTGCTCCAGAGCCTGGCCGCGACCCATACGTGGATCGACTCCGTCTACGTCTACCGGGCGAAAGACGGGACCGTCGTCAGCAACCAAACAAAGCTGTCCATCGACCAGTTCGCCGACCGGGCTTTCGTGGAGGCGAACATTGCGCGCGGCGGCTCTACCGATTGGAGCGCGCCGCGCATGTTCCGCTCGCTGGACAACTGGAACGACGGAGGCCAGGTGCTGTCCATCGCGGGAAGCGTGCCTTTGCATTCCAGCGGCACGGCGTTGCTGGTCGTCAACGTACGCGCCGGAGCGATCTCCGATTTCTTCGAGCAGTACGGCCGCTCCTCCATGAACCGCATGACGGTGCTCGACGGCGACGGCAACGTGCTGTACGGGGAAGCAGACGAGGGCGCGGGCTCCGGCGGCGAAACGGCCAGGCTTCTCTCCGAATACACCGGTTGGGAATACGTCGTCGATCTGATGCCCGGCGAGAGCGGCAGCTTGAATGCCTACTTAAGAGGACGGTACGGATGGATGGCGCTTCTTGCGCTGGCGATCGGCATCGCTTGGGTGTTCTACGTGAGCCGCAGGCATTACAAGCCGATCGAATCCATCCTCTCCCGCCTCCGCAGCTACAACGGGTCCGGCGGCGGCTCGGGTTCCGCGGCCGACGGAGCCATGGACGAATTCAAGTACATCGATTCCGCGCTAATCAGCATCATGGAGATGACCCGGCAATACGAGACGCGGAGCAAGGAAAACGAAGGTTACCGGCAGCTCCGCCTCTTCCGCGACATTGTCGAAGGCGGCGGCATCGCCAGCGCCGCATGGGAGGAGCAGCTGGCGCGGATCGGCGTCTCTTCCCTAGGCAGCGCGGCCGTCTCCATCATCGAGATCGACGGGTATGCCGAGTTCATCCGGAAATATTCGAGGAAGGATCAAGGACTGTACCGCTATATTCTAAAGCAGGTAACGGACGAGACGGCCCGCGTGGCCGGGCTTCGCATCTGGCAGGAATGGGTGACGAACCATCGGCTCTGCGTCATCTACATCGACGAGGGAAATGCGGCGCTCGCCGAGCAAGGCATGCTGACGCACGGCGAGCAGATCCGGCAATGGATGCAGGAGCAGCTGGCGCTCACGGTCACGGTCGGCATCGGCGCCACCGCGCACGACGCCGCGGGCATCTCCTCTTCGTACGACAGCGCGTCAAGGTCGCTGGATTACAAGTCCGCCCTCGGCGGCAACCGATTGATTGGGCATTGGGAGGTCGAGCTCCTCCTGCACGACGACTTGTACATCTACTTGCAATACGTCAGGACGATCGCCCAAGCGTTCCGCGTCGGCAACGACGGTTGGCTCGATCAGCTGCGCCGGCTGTTCGAAGGGCTGCGCTCCTTGATTCTGCCCCGCGAGGAGATCGCCGGCATTCTCACGTACATGAATTATTATTTTCATCGGGAGATGCTGGAGTTGCCTCAGGACTACCAGACGTTATGGAACCGGCATTTCCGTCTGGCCTGGGACGAGCAGATGGAAGAGCTGGAGACGCTGGATGAGCTGGAGGCGTTCTATATCGGGCAATTGACGGCCTGCGCGGACGAGATGCGGGCGATCCGGGAGCACAAGGGCAACGGGGCGATCGTGAAGAGGATCCGAAGCTATGTGGACGCCCACTATGGCAACCCCGACCTCTCCCTCGCGCTGCTGAGCGACGAGTTCGACCTGAATCCGTCGAGCATCAGCACGTTGTTCAAGGAGGAATTCGGCGAGAAGTTCGTCGTGTACGTCTCTCAAGTCCGGATGGAGCATGCGAAGGCGCTGCTGCGCAACTCCGAGCATTCCATCCAGGAGATCGCCGAGAAGGTCGGCTATCTCCATCAAATGTCTTTTATCCGCGCGTTCAAAAAGCAAGTCGGCACGACGCCGGGCGATTACCGCAAGGTGCATCAATAAGGCGGGCCCAAGCTCGCGTCTGCTTCTCAAGCAACTCAGCAAGCGCTATCATTTTGTTGACCATTTAAACTTTTAAGGGGATGAATGACATTGAAATGGCTTTTTTTCAAATTCGCTTCAGTCCTGACGGCCACGGCCATGCTTATTAATTTAATCATCTTGCCCTCGCCGCCCGCATCGGCAAGCGGCGAGCCCGACGAATACGATACGCTGCGAGCCAAGCTGTACGAGACGATTACCGGGGGCGACGGCTTCGATCCCCAGGATCCCGACATCGCGCCGCGAATCGCGAGCATCGACGATAATGCCGAAGCGTTCTGGAGCGCGATGGACACCAGCGCGGGACGCACCTACCTGTGGAGCGATCTCGCTAGTGCGCTTGGACCCAGCATGCAATCCACCCACGTGTCGGGCAGCTACTCCCGGCTGATGAATCTCGCTTTGGCTTACAGCACAAGGGGCTCTGTCTACTACGGCAACGCCGACCTGCTCGAGGACATCATCTCGGGCATGGATTGGATGCACGAGAACCGCTATAACACAAGCGTTCCCAAGCGGGGGTACGGCAACTGGTACGACTGGCAAATCGCCTCCCCTCTCTCCATCAACAACATTACGGTCATGCTGTACGACCATCTGACCCCGCAGCAGCTCGCCGACTGGCACGCCGTGCTGGACTGGCAGGCGCTGGCGCTGTCCCCTTCCAACGTCGGGGCTAACCGGGTATGGTCCTGCAACATCCTGATCACGAGCGGCATCATTACGAAGAACGGCTCCAAAATCCAGCTCGGCGTGGGGGCGATCAGTCCGGTCCTCCCTTACGTGAAGTCGGGCGAAGGCACATACGCCGACGGCTCGTTCGTCATGCATACGGCGCTCATTCCCTATAACGGCGGCTACGGCGTCTCGATGCTCGACAACCTGACGAAGGTCATGGCCATCGTCGCGGGATCCTCATGGGATTTCACCGATCCGAACCTGAACAATATCTACGACTGGGTGTATAACTCCTTAGAGCCGCTGTTCTACGACAACAGCATGATGACGATCGTGACCGGGCGCAATATCTCGCGCATCGACAATGGCGGCGTGACCTCCATCGGCGCCCTCGGCTCGGCGGTTGTGCGGCTGGCCTACTCCGCGCCGGATCCGTCCGACGCCGCCAGATACAAGTCGATGGTCAAGCAATGGATGCTCGAAGCGACCTCCGAGACGCCTTACAACTCGTTAGGATCCATTGAGCTCGTGGCGCAGACGAAGGCGATCATGAACGATGCCTCCGTCGAGCCGCGGGGCGAGCTGGTGCTGAACAAGCAGTATCCGAGCATGGCGAGAGCCGTTCATCGCAGGCCGGACTTTGCCTTCAGCATCGGCATGTACTCCGACAAGATCGGCAATTACGAGCTGATTAACGGCGAGAATTTGAAGGGCTGGCATACGGGCGCCGGCATGACGTACCTGTACACGAAAGACCGGACTCAGTTCCTGGACGCTTTCTGGCCGACGGTCAACAGTCACCGGCTTCCAGGCACGACGGTCGTGCAAAATAGCGAGACGCCGCCGCATCTCAAGAACGGCTCCAACTGGGTCGGCGGCACCGAAGCAGACGGCTTGTACGGCGTGACGGGGATGCATTACGTCGACTCGCACTCCTCCGTCTCCGCCCGCAAATCCTGGTTCATGTTCGACGACGAAATCGTCAGCCTCGGCGCCGACATCCGGTCTACGAACGGAACGGCCCCGGTAGAGACGATCGTCGACAACCGGAAGCTGAACGCGGACGGGTCGAACGCGCTGACCGTGGACGGAGCCGCGAAGTCCTCCGCGATCGGTTGGACGGAGAAGATGTCCGGCGTATCGTGGGCGCATCTCGCGGGCAACGCGCCGGGCTCGGACGTCGGGTATTATTTTCCCGGCGGCGGCGCGGAATTGAACGGCCTGAGAGAATCGCGCACGGCGGCCTGGAACAGCCTCACCAGTTATTTTACCGATCCCGTAAAAGATCCCGGGTACTTCGTGGACCATACCCGCAACTATTTGAATCTGTGGTTCGACCACGGCACGGCGCCTTCCGACGGTTCCTACGCGTACGTGCTGCTGCCGGGCAAAACCGCCGCGGAGACGGGAAGCTACTCCGCCGCTCCCGGCATCGAGATTTTGGAGAACAGCGCGGAAGCCCAAGCCGCCCGCGAGAACGGACTCGGCGCGACGGGCATTAACTTCTGGCAGGACGCCGTCAAGACGGTCGCGGGCGTGACGAGCAACAAGAAGGCTTCCGTCATGCTTCGCACCGGAGCGACGAGCACGGAAATTTCGGTGTCCGACCCTACGATGGCGAACAAAGGCACGATCGAGCTGACGCTCGACATGCCGCTTGGGGCGCTCGCCTATGTGGATCCCGGCGTAAGCGTCGGCACGAACGGCTCCGCGACGACGTTGTCGATCTACGTGGACGGCGCCGGCGGGAAGAGCTTCAAGGCTCGTTTCCGAGCGCCCGGCGCGCCGTCCTCCGGACCTGAGGCTCCGACGGGACTGGCGGCTAGCGCGGTGACGGACCGTTCCGCCACGCTGAGCTGGAACGCCGTGGAAGGCGCGGACGACTACCGGCTGTACCGTGCCGAAGCGGCAACGGGCCAATTCGTGTCCGTATGGGACCTGTCTGCCGGCGCGACTTCCTACACGGATACGGGACTCGCGGGCGGCACGAACTACTTGTACAAGGCAGCGGCGCTGAACGGAGGCCACTGAAGAACTTACAGTTTTTCGGCGAGTACACTCGGTAAACGAAAAAATGCGACATCCGATCCGGATTTTCCGGAGGGTGTCGCATTTTTCATAGGTTCTTCCGCTGTTTTCTTAGTCT